>Ga0209600_1000016_pt1 | contig 127809 bp, 126 predicted proteins | sample COGITO_mtgs_1104_FD_185518 | JGI IMG/M metagenome (GOLD analysis project Ga0209600, IMG submission 185518) | Pelagic marine microbial communities from North Sea - COGITO_mtgs_110421 (SPAdes) (version 2) | ecosystem: Environmental > Aquatic > Marine > Epipelagic ... | reverse complement strand
CTCAAATTGCTGAATTACTTCAATTATCTCGACAGATAGTACATAAGCATCGGGTCGAAATATCTAGGGGTAATTCATCAAATTGACATCGTCATTGAGGGTAAATTAACTGTCTCATAACTGTCTCATAACTGTCTGAAAGGATGTTTTTTGCACCTTTACACCAGTTTAATGCTTTGAGCATACAGAACGATTTTGGGTTCGTTTTTAGCGAAAGTTGGTGGAGCAAAAAGGTGAGTGATTGTTTTTTAAACAATCATGAAACCGAGTCGTACCAACACTTGCAACAAAATTAAGACGACCTCTGGCTCATAATAAAGAACCCCCAACGCTATCAAAAACGATGAGGGTTTATTTTGTGGTCCCACCTGGACTCGAACCAGGGACCACCTGATTATGAGTCAGGTGCTCTAACCAACTGAGCTATAGGACCATTCCTTTTGATTCTGTTCTAATCTACTCCGAGTTACGAAGGCAAGTCACTGCGTTTCAAAAGGGCGACAAATATATTGATTCGTACCTTTCGCAATACAAATGAAAAAAACTGATTTTGACGCTGTAATTTTAGACCTGGGCGGTGTAATCTTAAACATCGATTACAACCTCACAGTTCAAGCTTTTAAGCAACTTGGCTTCACGAATTTTGAAGCGCAATACTCCAAACTTCAGCAATCTGGTTTATTTGATCTCCTGGAAACAGGACAGGTCTCTGAAGAAGAGTTTGTCTCATCCATTCAAGAAAGCATTCTGCATGCCACACATCAAGAAATAATCGATGCCTGGAATGCCTTGTTGCTGGACTTCCCTGAGGGAAGGATCAACACTGTTAGAAGAATCGCTGAAGCTTTTCCTACGTATTTACTGAGCAATACCAACAGTATCCATTACAAAGCATTCAATCAGACTTTGAAGAAACAAACAGAAGTAGAGGATATCAAGGACTTATTTGATAAAGCTTACCTATCGCATGAAATCAAGCTTAGGAAGCCGAATAAAGAAGCGTTTCAGATCATTCTTGATGAACACAACTTAGACCCTAAGCGCACATTGTTTGTAGATGATTCCCCTCAGCATATTGAAGGTGCATTGAAGCTTGGTATAAAAGCTTACCACATGAAGGATAACGATTCTTTAGAAGCCTTATTTGCTCCTCTCCTGACATAGCTCCACAAGAACCCCATTGGCGCTCTTAGGGTGAAAGAAACAAACCAGTTTATTGTCCGCACCATTCTTGATCTCGCCAATAGCCTGAAAGCCTTCCTCGATTAAACGTTTTCTTTCAACTACAATATCCTTGACATCATAAGCTATGTGATGAATGCCTTCGCCCTTTTTATCAATAAATCTCGCAATTGCGCTTTCTTGATTGGTGGCTTCAAGCAATTCAATTTTCGAGTCTCCGATTAAAAAGAATGAAGTATTGACGCCTTCTGACTCTATGCCTTCCATTTTATAAGGAGCCGCATTGAAAAGCTTAGAGTAGTTCTCATTGGCTGCTGCTAAGTCTTTAACCGCAATTCCTATGTGTTCAATTTTTCTCATACGTCCGATCAAAAAAAACCCCTCACTAGGAGGGGAAAAAAATAAAAATATGTCTTAACACTATTTCTTCTTCATAAACTCGCTAGTAGCGTTGTCGAAATTCAAATAGTAAAGTCCTTTCTTCAAGTTTGTCGCATCGATCTTAGAGGAGTAACCCTTCTTCACAATATTTCCATGGATGTCAAACACTTCAAACATGGTTTCCGCTGTAAATTCAATATTGGCTTCAACCTTTTTAGGGTTGAAATCAACTACTGGTTTACTAGACATGTAGGTAGCTGTTGGAGAATAACGAGGAACGGCAGTGTAATCTATTTGCTTAACCCTGAACTTATTCTCACCTGAATGAGGCGTAATTTTGAAAGAGTAGTTATTTACCGCCCCAGTCCGGCCTGCGCCTTCTACCTCACCAACATATACCCACTTATTCCATCTGTATTGTTCAACAACATAAGCCAAAACTCCCGCTTCGTTTGTTGTTGACCATTTTAAGATGCCTTCATTAGATATCGCAATGCTCTGAGTTTCGAATGTACTTTTCGGATTCAGAACTTCAGGGTTTAAAACCTTTGGTGCACAATCATCTTTATGTTTTATAACAACGACAATGTGATCTCCAAGATCAAGATTATGAAGTGTCAAATCAACTTCAAATGCGCTTGAGTTCCATTCGTCAGTAGTAACACTACCATTCACGGTAACTTCATACGTACAAAAACCCACACCTGACCCAGCAAAAGGATTTCTTACATAAAGATTCTTGCCTTGATAGTTGCCTTCAAGTACGATATTACCAGCAAATGAAAGGCTGGTACTGAGGATAAGAAGAAACGCGAGCAAAAGTCTCGTCTGAAGATTGGTTTCGTTTGAATTGGTTTCAAATGGGTTCATTAGAAGCACAAATTTAGCATTCCATTTATTCTGACGTTATGATGCACTTTTATTTGGTATAATATGATTGATACTTTCTACCATAAAACGTGCTATACTCTCAGCAAATGGACCTTCATCTTTGTTATCCTTGAACTCAAAATCAACGCCATTTATATTCTTAACTGCATAAAAATGAAACTCTGGATCCACAAATGAACCCTCAATTTCGGATTTAAAGATAATAAATCCATCGCCTTCTTCGATAATTGTGTTCGAATACATCAAATCATCTGAAATTTCATTCTTGCGGTTCGCCATATCACCGCCTTCCGCGATGATCATATTGAATGTTGAGCCAACCGTGACGATAGTTTCACCATAACCTGTTTCAATAACCTCTGGAATTCCTCGGTTAGAATCAGGAACATACATTGAAAAAGGCATGAAATACTCAGAAAGATCTAGTTCATTGGTTCCATTTACCAAAACTGCTGGCAAATCATTGACCACTTCCGCTTCTTCAGCAACAGACGAATCGCCTGACTGGCCGCAAGAAGCAAAGAATAATGACAGGACTATTGAAAGGGGAAGGATAAGGTTTCTCATAAATCTTAAATAGGGTGGGAAATTAATAGAAATTCCTTTGTCAATTATCAGTTCAAGCAATTGGAATGAAGATTAATTCAAAAAGACCAAAAATCATAAGGATTTTAAGCATTAAACTTCCCTTACCAAATCCAGCTGAAGTATCAGATTTCATAAGCCTTACAACGGTAATTAAAAGCAATATTGAAACCAATACAGAATAGGTAAAAACGATCTGAGAATTATTCAACACAAAAAACAAACTCCACTGGACAGATGCACTTAACGCTAAAACGAATACAATAATGGTTTTTGTCCTTGCTATACCGACTAATAAAGGAATTGATGTTGAACGAGCTACCGCGTCACCGGTCATGTCTTGAAGATCTTTTACGATCTCTCGTGACAGATTGAGTAAAAACATCAATAGAGTAAATAGCGAAAGCACAAGAATAAAGCGATTATAATTATCCTCATGGTTTGCGCGCAGCTCAGTGATTAATGATTGCTCGGCCAATAGAAATAACAGAGGAATAGAGGCGATACATATGCTCACAAGAATGTTCCCCAAAATACCCCATCGTTTTCCGTTTTTAGCGTACCTCCAAAGCAATGCGATGGTTAAAGGGTAGATCCATATCCAATTTAATTTATCAGCTTCAATGGCGAGGTATATCGTTATGATCACGCCTACCGCGAGCAGAGAAAAAACCCAACTGTAAAACTGTGATTCAGCTATGCGAAAACGAACCAAAAACCGGTCAGGTCTATTAATTGCATCAACCTTTCTATCATAATGATCATTCAACCAATACCCTATAACCGTAACGATCAGAACATCTAGAATCAGTAAAGCGAATTGCCATCGTTGCAACGCCTGCTCAGCCTCAACAAGATGTCTAAGTGGATCAATCAAAAATTGGTCAAACAATAGAAACAGCAAGACAATCATGACCAAATTAGGCCATCGACAAAAGTTAATGAAGGCAATAAAGAAAGATTTGTTCACGGTTCAAATATGGAATAAACCGAATAAAAATCCTTCAGTTTTCTATGCCTCGTTATGACAAGGCTTGCTCCAAATCAGCGATGATGTCGTCAATATGCTCAATACCAACACTAAGACGAATCAAAGAATCCGTAATTCCAATTTTGGCTCGTTCTTCCTTTGGAATTGCTGAATGAGTCATCGTTGCAGGGTGACCGGCTAAAGATTCAACACCACCAAGCGACTCAGCTATAGTAAATACACGCATTTTTGAAATAAGGTCAAATGCTTGATCAATATTATCCCCGACAAGAGAGAAGCTAATCATACCGCCAAAATCTCTCATTTGACTTTTAGCCACTGCATGATTTGGATGAGATTCAAAACCTGGCCAATGTACTTTGTCCACTTTTGGATGAGCCTTCAGCCAATGTGCAACCTTCGCTCCATTCTCACAATGGCGCTCCATTCTCAAGTGCAAGGTTTTGATGCCTCTCAGCACTAAAAACGCATCCATCGGACCACAAACTGCACCGACTGAGTTTTGAATGAATGCTAGTTTTTCCCGTAAAACGTCATCATTTAAGGCCAAAAATCCCATGATCACGTCACTGTGTCCTCCGATATACTTCGTAACACTGTGCATTACAATGTCCGCCCCAAGATCCAATGGGTTTTGAAGAAATGGTGATGCGAAGGTGTTATCCGCCACAAGGATCAGTTTGTGCTTCTTGGCAACCTCAGCAAATGCAGCAATATCAATGATATTCATGGTAGGGTTTGTTGGAGTTTCCACCCATATCATTTTGGTGTTTTCATTGATGAGGTTTTCAATACCACCAGCGTTTTGCATCCCGGCAAAATGAAATTTCAAGCCATATCGCTCATGAACTTTTGTAAATAAGCGATACGTCCCTCCATAAAGGTCATTCGTGCTGATTACTTCATCTCCCGGATCAAGCAATCTCATACAGGCATCTATCGCTGCTAAACCGCTTCCAAAAGCTAAGCCGTGTTTTGCGTTTTCCAATGCAGAAAGGTTCTTTTCAAGTGCGTGTCTTGTTGGATTAAGCGTTCTGCTATACTCATAACCCTTGTGCTCTCCTGGGCGTGGCTGCGCATAAGTAGAAGTTTGATAAATAGGCGTCATGATTGCACCAGTAGCCGAATCAGGCTCTATACCAGCGTGTATTGCCTTGGTCTCAAATTTCATTTTATCATTCATAATTACGAAAGTAAAGTCTTACTGAGATTCTCTTGAATTATAGAATGGACCAAGAAGAACCGTTAAGAATAATTGAAGCTTAAGATTCTGGCTTCTTAAAAGTGATCAATTTCCTTCCAAGATAAACGCGTTGAATCCATCGAGGCAATATAATAGCCCCCATTAGTAAGTAGGGATAATAGGAGATAAGACGCCATATCACACCAATTGAAATGGCCAAACCTGCAGGAGCAATAAACTCTTGTAAAAAGCCCGAAAAAGCAACTTCAGCAATTCCACTTCCACCAGGAGTGGGTGAAATCAACAGAATAACCCACATGACTAATTGGCGTGCATAAATCAAGAAGTGATCTAAGAGAGAGAGGTCGATCATTGTAAATGACAGAATCAAAAAGTTTACCACCCAAAATCGGGCTGTCCAAGAAAGAAATGTGGCGACAAATGCTTTCCACCAAAAAGAAAATGGTTTCAATCTGAGCTCAGCACTTGTAATGACTAAATCATTACCCGTTTCTTCAGCTCCTTTTCTCCAACGCTTTAAAAACCCTAAGGAAAACAATTTCAAAAGAAGTGACCTCGCAGCTTTTGGAAACCTGAAAATCCCGAGCCAAATCGCACTTAATAGCATCAAGATGAAAACATATCCAACGATGAATATTTCTCTAGCACCGAGCATGTAGCCAAAGAATTCTTTCTGCATACTCAAGGGGAAAAGATTGTCTAGCCCAACAATAAGCAGGACCAATGGAACCATTAAAACATAAAATAATTCGTCTAAGAATGCCGTAATCATGACCACTGCCGTGCTCCTTCCAAGAGGAACATTTTCTCGGTTTACAATGAAAATCGCAACTCCCGAACCTCCTACAACAGATGGTGTGATAGAAGAAGCAAACTCCCAAAGCATAATGACATCAAAGGCTTGTCGCCAATTCAGCTTGTTATCCGTGAGAATTCGAATTCTGATCATGTAACCCACATCCCTAAGCGCAACCATAATAAGCGCTACAGCAAACCACATAGTAGATTTCCAGGTCCAACTAATGGTGCTCAAAGCTTCTTTTTGCTCGTTATAATCACTGATTATGAAGTAGGCAACAATAGCAAGTCCAATCCCAATGGGAATGAGAATTTTCCCTGGGCTCATCAGTTGTCTGATTGGGCTGTTTCGCTTTTTTGCCATTTGAAATCGCTAGGTACAAAGAAAACGCTTAAGCCGGTTGGCACTTCATTGAAAACATATGAATTTGATTTGATTTCTTCCTGAAGACAAGCACTAACTTTGAGGCCGAAAAGATCATCGATGAACAAAATATACTACTTAGCTACTTGCGACACTTGTAAGCGTATCATGAAGGAAACAGGAACAGACGGTTTCGAACTTCAGGACATCAAACAAGAACATATTTCCAAAGAAGAATTGGATAAAATTAAAGCTCAAGAGGGTTCTTATGAAGCCATTTTTAATAAAAGAGCCATAAAATTCAGAGAGCAAGGCTGGAATAAAAAGCTATTAACGGATGATCAATTGGGTGAGCTAATTCTTACTGAGTATACCTTTCTTCGAAGACCAATCTATATGATCAAGGAAAAAGCATTTATTGGAAACAGCAAGAAAAATGTTTCCGAAATTAAAGCAGCCCTCAGTGAGTAACGTCCTTAAGGCTCATTTAGCTCTTTTTGTTGTTGGTATATTTTACGCCATCAACTATATAGTGGCTAAGGGAATTATGCCTACTTATATTGGACCCTCTGGATTCATTTTTTATCGGGTTTTTGGCGCAACGATTCTTTTTTGGATTGTGCACCGTTTTATTTCAAAAGAAAAAATAAAGCGAGAAGACTACCCTCGATTCATTCAAGCTGCGCTCTTCGGAGTAGCCATGAATCAATTATTCTTCTTCAACGGCCTTAACCTGACCTCACCAATAAACGCTAGTGTCATCATGACATCTAATCCGGTATTGGTGTTATTGGCTTCTGCCGTTATCCTTAAAGAGCGAATTACCCCTTTTAAAATTGCCGGGATAAGTCTTGGATTGATTGGCTCATTGATGCTTATTGTTCTCCCTGTAATATTAGGTCTAAGTCAAATTGAATGGAAATCGGGCAACCCCCTTGGCGATGGAATGATCCTTATTAATGCCTTAAGCTATGGAGTGTATCTCGTAACCGTAAAACCTCTGATGGCAAGGTATGAGGCAATGACCGTAATTAAATGGGTATTCACCTTTGGCTGTGTTATGGTTTTTCCATTTGGATACGACCAGGCTTTGGCAGTAGATTGGTCTGCAATGCCGACTGACGTTTTATTTGGAGTGGCATACGTAATTATTTGCGTCACGTTTTTGGTCTATTTCCTAAACGTATATGCAATGAAAAGTGTAAGTCCTTCGATAGTGAGTGCTTACATATACTTACAACCGGTGTTAGCTGGGTCAATGAGCATATTTCTAGGAATGGAAAAACTCCACTGGATCAAAGTGCTATCCGCAGCTTTAATCTTCAGTGGAGTCTATCTTGTGAGCTTCAGAAAGTCTAAAAAACTTCCAACTGAAGCTTAATAATTATCTATTGATCATCAAAAGTTGATTCCACTTTTGGTTGTAAGAAGAAACTTCAAGAATGTAGCTACCGGAGCTTAAGTCGCTTGTTGAAAGATTAACTTTACTTGAAGCATTCATTGGGCCAACATATGATCTTTGAACAATCTGTCCGTTCAAGTTATAGATGACGATAGATACATCTTGCAGCTCCTCATTAACCGTTACATTAACACGGTCAGATGTTGGATTTGGATATATAGATATTCCTGCTGAATTATTGAGATCAGCAACCCCAACGCCCTCTTCATCAACGGTAAAGCTCCAAACTTCGCTCCAATCACTCATAGACGATCCAACCTTGGCTCTCACTCTCCAAAAGTATGTCGTGCCATTTTCTAGGGCCTCTGTTTTATATTCTGTGTCAGCTCCTTCAGAGAGTTCATCATCTATAGTTGCCAATGTGCCAGAAGTTATGAGTGAAGTAAACTCTTCAGACTTACTTAGCTCATATTCATACTCAGAACTTTTATCAACGGCTCTCCAATTTAAGTTTACGTCATTTGGCCTATTTGGAGATTGATCCAATGGATAAACTAGATAAGGTACATCTTCATAATTACCATCAATATTGATGTCATCAAGGTAAAGGTTGTTTCCTCCCCCAGCAGAAAATCGAAATCTAAAAACAGCATCCTGAGACACCCAAGACAAAGGAATCGTTGGCACATTAACGGAAATCCAATCTGAAGCACTTTCTGGAGAAAAAGTAGATGATGTATTTGACTTCCCATTATTCATGAAGGATGATATACCGGTCCAGAATAAAGTCCAAGTTTCTCCGCAATCATCGCTTACCGCTAATGACAATTTATCTTGGTTCAAGTTGCTTCTTCGTGCATACGCTACTTTGAAATTCATAGATATTGCAGTCATTGGACGAAAGTCAACGCTTGTGAAATAAAGATCAAACTCATCTGTGGATTCCTGACCATAATTAATCATCTTATAAGAGTAGCTGTCATTAAATCCGTCCGTTTCGCTCAACGCCCATCCATAATCACTATCGTCATTCCTCGTTGTGGTAGATACCCAGCCTCGATTTTCTCCATCAAAGGTTTCTTTAAAAGGCATCGCAGAACCGTATACATCAGAGACAACAAAAGCATCTTCATCTTCAATAGTTTCGGTAATTCCGCCTTGGGTAACCGTTAATTTAACCGTGTAAATACCTTGATCTCTCATTTCAAAAATTGGATTCTGTTCATTTGATGTCAATGTTGCTGATGGACCAATAAGCTCCCAACTCCAAGATTCCGGATCATAGGTTGACTCGTCAAAAAATTGAACGAACTCCCCTCGACAAGCTACAGGGCGCTCAACATAGTAGTTTGCAGCAGTTAACTGACTAACGCCCGTTGCCTCTAAGTTAGAGGCCATCCAAAGCTGATTTCTTTGAGCGGTAGAACTACTTAGAGCACTTCTCATTCTTGATACTTGCCCTTTGGTAAACATGGCATCACAACTTGAATAATCAAGGAAGTTTTGGACGTTACTTGTAGAACCATTGCTGCAGCCAGGTGCGTTGAGGTTGCATGAGCCATTATCAACACCGAGGGTATTCGGAGTATCTGCAACATCATCATCATCAAAGCAATTATTTATTCCAAAACAAGGGTCATTTGGATTGGTACTTGTCCCATCACAGCCTGGATTATTAGAATCACCCCAAGTGTGTTTTAGGTTGAAGAAGTGCCCCATTTCATGGCTAAGTGTTTTACTTCTCTGAACGGTAGAGGTTCCAATTCTACCCACATATCTGTGGTTAGTAATTATACCATCTGTACTCGGACTTCCTTGAGCCGCGAAAGGCCTCCTGGTATATGCCGCTGCCCCATTCACAACTCCACCAACCGTGATAACATCTGTCACCCAAATGTTGATGTATTTTGCTCTGGGCCATATATTGAGTTTTGCTGACTCATCTCCAATAAACGTTCTGTCTGATTGAATTCGATCGATACCTGTTGTTGGGCTTCCGGTTGGATCAAGTGTTGCCAATCGAAACTCGACTTCAGCATTTCCGATGTTATCTTGAAACTCGGGAATAATTTCATCTAGCTCAATGTTACCTTCATTGAAATCCAAATTCATAGAACGAATACAATCATGTATTTGAGCATCACTAATGTTTTCAGGGCCATTTTGGTGGAGAACGTGAAAGACCAATGGAATAACAAGCGTTTCGGCTCGTGCATTAGAATTGTTTGATTCCAATTTTGACAGTTCATCAGCTTCGGTAAATGCTGCATCAAACGCTGGGTCAGCTAATCGCTCAGCGTTTTCAATTATATGTTGCCCACACTCTTGCTGGGCTTGCGAGGAAAAAGTAATAAGCAGCAAAGCCGCCAAAATCGAATAAAATCTCATTATGTCTATATAGTTAGGATGACGAAAATAACGAATTGAAAACTGGTCAAAGTGTATAAAAGGTCACAAAGACTGTAATCCTAGACGTCTAGCAATTGATATCGGTAAAGCGTTGAATGTCTTTTACCAACCCAAACACCATCAAAGTATCGTTTTCCGTAATCGTAGTTTGAGAACTGGGAACGCCTAGTACGTGCTGTTCAGATATAGTTTGACCATTCTGTTTTTCCAAGAATTCACGCTTAATAGTAATGACTGTCAATTTGTATTTATCTCTTAAACCTATCTCCTCTAAAGACCGGTTTATTATTCCTTTAGGTGCTTTTATCTCAACAATTTCATAGCTATCAGGCAGTTCCAAATAGCTTAAAATGTTTGGATTTAGCAACCTCTCTGCAACGATTTTACCTACTTCATCTTCTGGCGATAAAATTTCTGTAACACCAAGACGTTCTAGAATCATACGCTGGTGTTTTCCATGTGCACGCGCAATGATTCTTTTAGCATTCATCTCCAATAAGTGCGATGCAATAAGCAATAAGGCTTCAAAATCCTTTCCAATTGCCAATACAACAGCGTCAACTTCATTGATTCCTTGAGACATCAATGCTTTTCGATCTGTCGCGTCCATTTTAATGGCATGCGCCACATCATCCTTTATTGACTCAATATTACTAGGGTTGTTATCGATGGCAATTACCTCTGCTCCTTTTCCTGCAAGCACGGAGGCAATAGCTCTACCAAATTGGCCTAGACCAATAACTGCGTATCTTTTTGACATCTTTCGTCTTATCTTAGAACAAACATAATCAGTAAATATTGAAGGGATTTTGAATTTTTTTTCAATTGCCTGTAACTTTACATTAATGAGGTCGTCTCATTGATGCAACTGAACCAACCTTGACTGTAAAAGAATACAATAGGATAGTAGACCAACATGCAGACGGCATGTATCGATTCGCATATTCTATGTGCAAGAATGAAGATGCTGCAAAGGATGGCGTGCAAGATGCTTTCGTGAAATTATGGGAACGTAAAGAAAACGTTGACCCTTCTAAGGTCAAGAGCTATTTGTTTACGACTGTGCACCATAAAATAATAGATGGTTTTAGAAGAGCTAGCAAACATCAAGACATTGATCAAACTGTAATTACTGAAAGCCCCTCTCAAAAATCTCACGACCTACAAGAGATTTTGCATCAAGCCTTGAATACACTTCCTGAAATTCAGAGAAGTGTGATTTTACTTCGTGATTATGAAGGATATAATTATGAAGAGATAGCAGAGGTAACAGAGTTGACCCTTTCACAAGTAAAGGTTTACATATTCAGAGGAAGGCAAAAATTAAAAGAATATATAGGAAGTATTGAAGCGGTATTATGAGTGAAGAAATAAACATATCAAATTACGAAGTCTACGCAATGGATTACATTGACGGAGCATTGAGCGTTGAGCTGAAGACTTCTTTTGATGCGTTTTTAATCCTCAACCCTGAAATTGCAGATGAAATAGATGCACTAAGAGATTTTGAAACATTGGAATCCTCTTCAGGACCATCTTTCGATAAAAGCGTATTAAAAATAGATTTTAGTGGCTCTAAGAATATCAACGAAACCAACTACGAAGAGCTATTAATTCGCTCCGTTGAAGGACAGCTTAATGATGTGGAAAGTGATGAAATGAAAAGCTTCATCGCTTCAAATTCTGTCATAGCAAAGGAGTATTCACTCTACCAAAAAACTATTCTAAGTCCAGATTTAGATATTGTGTATTCTTCAAAGTCTTCTTTAAGGAAGTCTATCCCTCTTTGGCAAAACACTTCTCAAATTGTATATCGCGCAGCAGCTATCGCTGTTATTGCTTTAGGCAGTGTAACGATTTGGAATGTTATTAATGAGGAAATGTATGTGCCAAGAAACGGCATTGAAGATTACACCTTCATTGAACCAATGATTAATCAAAAGATAGAACGGGATGAGCTTAAGTCTGAAGAAGTCTATGCTCAAAGCGAATCTGCTCAAACTGAGAATAATGTTAAACAATTATCCATTGAGCGCAGCGCACCTTTGGCTCAGATTTCTAAACTCAATTCAGAAATCTCCCAGGTTAAGGCTTCAGTGAATGAACGAGCGTCCATCTCCTATCAGCCTAAAGTTTCAGAATGGACAGAGGAAGAACCGGTCGCTTATGCGTCTGCAAATAAGACGGAAGAACTTAATTTAACCCAATTCATTGGGAAGCAATTTTTCGGGCTAAGCCCAGATAAAACTCCAACAACTATGGCATTGATGAAAGAAAGTATTGTAAAGACCATTGATGATAGAGATAATGTCGCACTCAATACTTCAGATGATGATTCTGACAAAAAAACTATTGAGTTTTTAGCCGGAAACTTTGGTTTTAAAAGGGTTAGCTATAAATAATTAAAGCTCTCTGTAACTTTTATAGACCCGCCCCGTCTCATATTAAATCAAGAAATTATGAAAATCAAAATCACCCTATTGTTACTTGCCTTTATAGCCGCTACAAGTGCTAAGGCTCAAGAAAAAACGCCAGCTGACTCCACGAAAAATAATTCTGACGATGTTGAAGTTGTCATCTCACCAAAGAAAGGTCAAGACTCGACAATCGTGAAAGTGGCTGGAATGAAAATCATCGTCTTAAACGATACTGAAAAAGAGACTAATACTGTAATTGTTGACGGAGAAGTAATCGTAAGCGACACCAATGAAAAGGGTGATAAAAAAGGCAAAGGCGATAATGTTAGTCATTGGGCTGGTATCAGAATTGGCGTAAATGGTTATACCAATGGCGACAAAGGTCTTCCATTAGTAGGATCAGATCAGAACTTAGAGCTTGATTACGGACGCAGCGTTAGTTGGGATTTAAACCTTTTTGAAAAAGATTTTAGACTCTACAAACAACATGTTGAGTTAGTTACCGGCCTAGGAATGCATTTTGCTAACTACACATTTACAAGTAAATATGTTACTCTTAACAACACTTCTCCTTTCACCTATAACACGGATAGCACTGTCAACTTGAGTAAAAATAAACTCAAAGCAACTTACATTACTGCTCCACTAATGCTCGGATTCAGCACCAATAAAGATGAAGACAAGGCATTCAGACTTGCGTTTGGCGGACAAGTTTCTTGGAGAATTAATTCTCGTTTAAAGCAAGAATATACTTCGGGAGGTGAAACCTATAAGCCTAGAGTTAGATCAGATTACAATTTAACTCCGTTCCTCTTCCATGCAATAGCATCCGTAGGTTATGGACCAGTAAATATTTACGCCAACTATGGATTGAATCCATTATTTCAATCCAATCAAACTGCTAATGAACTCATGCCTTTTGATGTGGGACTGCAGCTGATGTTTTAAGAAATCGTTCTCTGTTTAGTTAGGTTGCAAGAAGGCTCTATTTTGAATAGGGCCTTCTTCATTTTATAGCGATCGATAGAGATACGTTTCTGAGACTGGAAAGTATTGCATCAACTCTACATCCTTATTTTCCAAACACGAAATATCCTTTTCGAATAGATAATAGTATTTCGTTTTTTCAGTTTCCTCACAAAACTCCAAACCTGACTGCTCTATCCTTTCCAAACCAAGTTTTACTCTATAAAAATTGACTGTTGCATTCATATAAATGGATTTACCCAATACGAAACCATCTTCAGGCAAGTCCTGATCATTTGCGATTAGAAGCATCGCACTTTTGGTGTCAGAATGTTCTTTAAAGTCCAATAAGTAGCTAAAATTGACTGCTATGAGCAGGTTTAGTATCGATAAGCCCACAAACATAAAAGCAACAATATTTCTAATTATGCTCTCTTTGAATTGGAACACAATCCAGGAACATGCAAAAAGAATAAGTGGAATAAAGAAAATTGCTGTGCGATCAATAAGATAAGGAGAGTCGAGCAAATGATGCTGAAGAATGCTGCCAATTTCAATAATGATTAGTATAAATGCGATCCAAAAACCCATGCTCAACTTCGCTTTTAAAAACAATTTTTGCATAGCGAAAACTCCAGCCAAGGCAATTATTAGAACGAAAACCCAAGCAAGAACATTTGATTCACTATATCCATAAATGAAGCTTCGCGCTAATGTCATAAGGGTGTCTTCAAAAAAACCATCTTCACCTCCATAGTATAACTCCTTCGCCATGATCAATTGAGTGATTGGTATGTAGACCATCAATCCTAATATTGATCCAATAGTTACGACAGGAAGCATAGCTCCAAACTTTTTTTTCTGGGTGAAGCCCAAAAGCGTCACTCCCATGGAAATCGCTATAAACAATAGCAAGTAGGTGAAATTTGAATACGCAGCTAAAGCAGCAAATATTAGAGAATACCAAGCCCACTTCAAGCGTAATTGCTTAGAAAACCGGAATAAAAAGTAAATAGCGCCCATCATAAAAGCCAGGGCTAAAGCGTAGCCACGTGCAGCGACAAAGTAATCGAGCAAATAGGGCTGATAAATGACCATGATAAATGGCAACCACCACATTTTTTTCGATAAACTTTTAGAGATTTCATAGCTGAAATAGGCAAAGACAACAAAGGACAATAGCACTGGCAGCCTGAGTATATATTCCTGTTGACCGAAAAGTTCATAGACCCAACCCATGATCAAAGAATGCAATACATGATTATTTGCTGCTGGGAACTCATTCGTGACCACTTTCCAAAAATCTTCGGTTGCATAACCCAAAAATGTCCACGACTCATCATAGGTAAATGCCAAGAACCACGCTCTGAGATTGATGTAGCTAAATACAGGCAGTACCAGCAAAAAAGCAAGATTTGGACTATTCAATCGAAATTTCATGACTTACTCAATTGCGCATGACTTAATGCAGCTTAGGAATATCAAGTTTACTTAGATTTGGGCTTCCCTTCGGGGGTCTTTTCACAAGATTAATACAATCAAAGCAGAATGAACGAAAAGCTTGAAAAACTAGATAGTAAGATCGCTGAAGCTAAACTAGGTGGGGGTGAAAAAAGAATAGAATCACAACACAAAAAAGGAAAACTAACCGCTCGAGAGCGCATCGAACTCTTTTTTGACAAAGGAAGCTTCGAGGAAATGGGCATGTTAGTAACACACCGAAGCACCAACTTTGGATTGGACAAACAAAAGTTTTATGGTGACGGAGTAATAACTGGTTACGGAAAAGTAAACGGTCGATTAGTATATGCTTTTTCTCAAGACTTCACTGTTCTTGGCGGGTCATTAGCCGAGGCCCATGCAGAAAAAATTGTAAAAATCATGGATTTAGCCATGCAAAATGGCGCGCCTGTGATTGGTCTAAATGATTCTGGCGGTGCACGTATCCAAGAAGGCGTTGTCTCTCTTGGTGGTTATGCTGATATTTTTTATCGCAATACACTTTCAAGTGGAGTTATCCCTCAGATTAGTGCTATTCTAGGGCCATGCGCTGGAGGAGCAGTATATTCTCCGGCATTAACAGACTTCATTCTCATGGTGGAAAACACGAGCTATATGTTCGTTACAGGACCCAGCGTAGTTAAAACAGTTACTAATGAAGATGTGACGTCTGAAGAACTTGGAGGAGCGGATACACACGCATCTAAGTCTGGAGTAAGCCATTTTGCCTGTGAGAATGAAATTGAGGCACTAGAAAAAATCAAGCAACTTCTAAGCTATATGCCATCGAATTGTGAAGATGAGGCGCCAATGATGCCTTATACAACTGGAGATGAGACGCGTGATGTACTAAGCAAAATTATTCCTGAGAATCCCAATCAGCCATACGACATGCGTGAAGTCATTTCTGGCACAGTAGATTCAGAATCATTTTTAGAAGTTCATAAAGATTACGCTGAAAATATTGTTGTTGGTTTTGCCAGATTAGCTGGTCGAAGCATCGGAATCGTGGCAAACCAACCTGCTGTATTAGCCGGTGTGTTGGATGTTAACTCATCTAAGAAAGCTGCCCGATTTGTTCGTTTTTGCGATTGCTTCAACATTCCTCTACTCGTGTTTGAAGATGTACCAGGCTTCTTACCCGGAACAGATCAAGAATGGAATGCCATCATTACTAACGGAGCCAAACTGCTTTATGCATTTAGTGAAGCCACGGTTCCAAGAGTAACGGTTATTACACGAAAGGCTTATGGTGGAGCTTATGATGTAATGAACTCCAAACATATTGGCGCTGACATGAATTATGCGTGGCCATCAGCAGAAATTGCTGTAATGGGAGCGAAGGGAGCCGCTGAAATTATTTTCAGAAAAGAAATCGCAGAAGCTGACGATTCAGCTGCGAAGCTGAAAGAAAAAGAAGATGAATATGCAGAGCTTTTCGCTCATCCATATAACGCAGCTGCTAGAGGATATATTGATGAAATAATTAAACCTGAAAAAACTAGGGAGAAGCTAATCAAGGCTTTCGAAATGCTAGAAAATAAGGTTAGCTCATTACCGAAAAAGAAACACGGTAATATTCCACTTTAAAACAACAAAAAAGGCGATCCAAATGGATCGCCTTTTTTTATTTTGATTTATCTATTCTAATTGGACGAAGCGTCAATTATAAATTCGCCATCACGGCTGAAGAATGTTTTCTGTGTAAGTGCACAACCTCCATTCAAATAAGTTTCATAACCATTGGGAACTGTAGCATCTAAAAAGTGGGTGATTCCTGTTGGCTCAAAACGAACAATGAACATTTCGTCCCATTCAACTTTGCTGTAAATCTGTCTGCTCGCGAATTCCTCATTTCTAAAACTGTGGACATCTCCTGGCTGCAAAGGAACCAATCGCGTTATAGAATATTCACCGAAACCATCACCCTCTGAGATTGCAAAGGCAACTTGTACTTCGCATTTAGTGTTTTCACCACTCTTAAAAGATTGTGCTTTTAAAGTACTTAAAGCCAAAATCAGAAAAGCAGCTGCGAGTAATTTTTTCATAGATTGTTTAGTAGGTTGCACCAAATATTATGAATTCAACTGACAATCCAATGAATAATTAGAGGAATAAATATCTACTTCGAGTACTTCATGACCAAACAAAAAAATGGCTAGTGCAATCTACTCACTCTTCTTCAATTGCTCAATTTTCCCCAAAACATCATTGGCCTCACTGACTTTCTTATCGCTCAACTGTCGATCAATGGTTGAAAGTCTATGCGCTTCAGAGAGCAACGCTTTGTATTTGATATTGAGCTTTTCTAGCTCTGATTTTCCTTTAAATAGTCCGAACATAGGTTCTTATTAATAAATAGTCTCGCGTAATAATTGATAATTGAATCAACTTCAGATTAGACAAAGAAGACCCGTATAAAGTTCACCAATTCACCTGCAATTACTCGAATCCCCATTTTACTGAAAAGCACGTCTTCTCTAAGTTGAACTATTACTGGCTCAATCTTCACTTCTTTAGATTTTACAGCCCGTTTAATGAATTCCATATCAACCAAGAATCTTTTAATCTTCGTTTGAAGGAAAATGGACTTTCCCCGTTGGCTCATTCCTTTAAGTCCACACTGAGTATCTGTTATGGGAAAACGAAGAATGGTTTTTAACACGAAGCGAAACGATTCGGATAATAGTTTCCGAAACCAAGGCACGCGGGCGTAATAATCATCCTCACGATATCCCAAACTCACATCAGCGCCATTTTCTATCGAATGTGCGACTTGCACCATACTGGCAATTTCATAGGGGAAATCAATATCTGTAAACAACACAATTGGTGCGTTGGCTTTTTCAAAGCCACGCCTTAGAGCTGCGCCTTTTCCTTGGTTTTTAGGCAACCTTACGAGCTCAATATCAGGGCTTGTTTGAATTTTTTGAGCTTCTAACATCTCCGATGACCCATCATCAACAATAATTAATCTTACCGTGTTATCACAAGCTATTGACAGCGCCTTTCGTTTTTCTTGCACGTATTCCAGCCATCCCTTCTGAGGATTGTAAACGGGTAATACTAGATCAATTTGTTGGCTCGTCATAAAGCGACAAATGTAGGTGGGTAATTAAATTGACGTGCTGAAATAAAAGCTAATTTCGATCGCAGATGCAAAAGTCGATCAGGCACAAAATCGTTTACCACTTACTATTTCTGATTGCTTTTGGTTATTTCTTCATTGATTTAGGGCTAGACCAGACCATAACTGAGCCTCCACAAGGGATTCACCAATGGCGGCAATCAGATGGCGCATCAATGGCCAGAATATTTGGTGAAGAAGGAAACAGCATTTTCAAACCGAAGATTTTCAATCAATTTGGAGATGATGGCAGTGCCGGAGGAGAGTTTCCTCTATTCTACTTTCTAGCTGGAAAGGCTTACAGTGTCGTTGGGTATAATCCTGTTATTCTTCGGTTTATTCTTTTCTTACCTCTAATCATTGGTCTTTTAGCGATGCTAGATTCCCTGATATTGTATTTTGAGAATAAGCTATTTGCCACCATTTCGATGTTTCTCTTTTTATGTTCGCCAACTTTTATGAATTATGCTGTTAGCACATTACCCGATGCTGCAGCGTTTGGAATGGCTCTCATTGGCTCAAGTCTATTGATCAAGTATCACAAGTCTCCTTCGAACGGATATTTAATTTTTTCAAGCGTGGCATTCATCATTGCTGGATTGACTAAAATATCAATGTTACTGCCCTTATTCGCTTTGATCGGAGCATGTGTTTTCACCAAAGCACTTCATGAAAAAAATCTAAAAAGCCTTTTCAAAGTGCTTCTGTTTCTATTGATAACCCTCATCCCCATAATCGTTTGGTATCAATATATTTCTTGGTACAACGAATTGCATCAAACACCTTATTTTGCTACATCCATTAGACCTATTTGGCAACTTGATGGTGAGGCCATCTCACGAATTTGGACAAGGATCATTGAATTTTGGTTGCCGATTATTTTCACAAAATGGTTCGCAGGAGTGACTATATCAGCCGTTATTATGGTTCTTCTCCTTATTAAATCGGCTAAGAAAGAAATCGTATTAACCAACCTGTTTCTGCTTTTGGGAAGCATAACATATGGTTTGCTTTTCTTCATCAATTTAGAAGATCATGACTATTACTTCATTCCTTTCTTTTTCTTGATTTTAGGTTTTATCGTTCAAGCCTTAAAATCATTGGAAACAAGATTAAAAGATGATCGGATCAAATATATTAGCATACTAATCCTTGCAATAGTTTCATGGCAAACAAGCAATGCAGCCGTTGAAAAATCTCAATCGAGCTATCAAGGCTGGTTCTATGACCTTGATTTATCTGAAAGCCTCTATGACATTGAAGTGTTTTTAGAAGATAACAACATTCCAAAGTCTTCCAAGTTTGTTGTCCCACAAGATGAAAGCAGCAACATCAGTCTTTTCTTTTTGAATCGTGCTGGCTACACCAAGCTTTCGGGCCTTTATAATGAAGAGGATCTTGATCCATTGATTGACAATGGCGTTGACTATGCCTTAGTATTAGACACCTCGTTTTACAGTGTCACCTTTTTAAAATACCACATTACAGACACTATCGGCTATCATCATGAGCTAGGAATATACAAAGTGGGGCATAGCAAGTGGTGGAAGCCAGAAGTTGAGGGCTTATCCGAATAAACCTTGAAATACTTCATCCACTCTCTTCACTTGCCGAATCTTTATTCCAAAGCTTTTTAAGTCTAGCCCTTTCAATCCGTAACCAGAAATATAGATTTCTTCAAACCCGAGTTTTTCCGCCTCACGAATTCGCTGTTCGATTCGGGTTACTGGTCTAATCTCGCCACTCAATCCAACTTCACCGGCAAAACATGTTTGACCTGGAATTGGGTAGTCTTCTGAGCTAGATAGTGCTGCACAAATTACAGCCAAGTCAATCGCGGGATCATCCACTCGGATGCCTCCAGCCATATTTAAAAACACATCAAACTTGCCGATAGCGAACCCACATCTCTTTTCCAAAACAGCCAGAAGCATATGCAGCCTGCGTTGGTCAAATCCAGTAGTTGTGCGTTGTGGCGTTCCGTATGCCGCTGTGCTCACCAAGGCTTGCACTTCTATCATCATAGGTCTCGCGCCTTCCATACTTGCCGCAATAGCTGAACCACTTAATCCTTCATCTCGCTGAGAAAGCAAGACTTGTGATGGATTATCTACTTCTTTCAAACCGCTTCCTTGCATTTCATAAATACCTAGCTCGTTGGTAGAACCAAAACGGTTCTTAGAACTTCGCAATAAACGATACAAATGCTGACGATCACCTTCAAACTGAAGCACCACATCAACCATGTGTTCCATCACTTTAGGGCCAGCAATGTTGCCTTCTTTGGTAATGTGCCCAATGAGAATAACGGGTGTATTTGACTCCTTTGCAAACTGAATTAATTCCCCAGTGCATTCTCTGATTTGAGCTACTGAACCCGGCACAGAGTCAATTTCTGGGCTCTGCATGGTTTGAATAGAGTCTATAATTACCAAATCCGGCTCAGATTCATCAATTCGCTCCATAACTCGCTCGAGAGAAGTATCGGTGAGCAAGAGCAAATTATCGTGCAAATTGCCGATACGCTCAGCGCGCATCTTTATTTGATTAGCGCTTTCCTCTCCAGAAACATACAAGATTTTAGCCGATTGAAAATTCAACCCAAGTTGTAAAAGCAAGGTTGATTTTCCGATTCCCGGATCTCCACCAATCAACATTACGCTTCCTGGCACAATCCCTCCACCGAGCACTCGACTCAATTCAGAATCAGGAATAGCAATTCTCTCTGCTACATCAGCGCTAACCTTTGTAATCGGAACTGGCTTCTTAGAGAGGTTGTCGGAATATTTCCTGCGCAAACCACTCTTTGATTCTTTGTGAATGATTTCTTCAATCAAGGTATTCCACTCACCACAAGCACTGCACTTGCCTGTCCATTTAGGATAGTTTGAGCCACAATTTTGGCAAACGAAAGCTGATTTAGTTTTGGCCATAAGTCAACCACGAATATGCGTTGATTTGAAGAAAATAAATGCTTTTTTAGGATAACATTTTAACAGCCTTCTTCAGACCCTCAACAAAAGCATCTACCTCCGCCTTGGTATTGTAAACCGCAAATGAGGCTCTGACAGTGCCAGGAATTTTATAGCGATCCATGAGTGGTTGAGTACAATGGTGGCCAGTTCGCACGGCAATCCCTTGCTGATCCAAAATAGTTCCTAAATCATAAGGATGCATATCTCCTACAAGAAAAGAAATCACACCAGCTTTTTCCCTGGCGGTGCCAACAAAACGCATTCCTTCAATCTCCATCAGCTTATCTACAGCGTAATTGTGAAGTTCCGTTTCCCAATGGGCAATTTCTTCAATTCCCAACTCACTTATAAAGCCAAGTGCTTCGCCAAAAGCAATCGTGTCTGCAATGTTGGGCGTTCCAGCTTCAAATTTAAAGGGAAGGCTATTGTAGGTTGTCTCTTCAAACGTTACAGTTTCAATCATCTCACCACCACCATGATAAGGAGGCATTTGCTCCAGCCATTCTTCCTTGCCATACAAAACTCCGATTCCAGTTGGACCATACATTTTGTGGGAAGAAAGACAGTAAAAATCACAATCTAAATCCTGAACATCAACCTTTATATGAGGCCCGCTTTGAGCTCCATCAATCAAAACTGCTGCACCAACTTTATGTGCTTTAGTAATGATTTCCTTAATAGGGTTGATTGTCCCGAGCGTGTTACTCACATGGTTTACGGCAACAATTCTCGTTTTACCTGAAAGCACCTGATCAAACTCCTCCATGATCAACTCCCCTTCATCATTGACTGGAATCACTTTCAATACTGCGCCCCAATCGTTGCACATCAATTGCCAGGGAACGATGTTGCTGTGATGCTCCATGGCGGAGATCAACACTTCATCACCTTCTTCAATAAAAACCTTACCAAAGCTGGAGGCAACAAGATTGATTGATTCAGTAACTCCTCTGGTAAAAATAATCTCATGATCATGCTCAGCATTGATGAATGCCTGCGACTTTTTTCTTACCGCCTCAAATTTATCAGTTGCTTGTTGACTCAAGAAATGCACCCCGCGATGAACGTTAGCATGTTCTTCTGAATAATATTTAGTTAGAGCATTGATTACACGCAATGGTTTCTGCGATGATGCTGCATTATCAAAGTAAACTAGAGGCTTACCATACACCTGCTGCTCAAGAATGGGGAACTGCTTTCTTATGGATTCAATGTCAAGCATTAAACTGCAAATTGGTTATGAATGAACGTCTCTAAAGAATCGCGAAGCGCTTCTATTTCAACTTTCTCCATGACATCAGATGCAAATGCTTGAATCAACAATTTGGTCGCGTCATCTTTACTCAACCCTCTGCTTTGAAGGTAAAAAGTGGCTTCTTCATCCAACTGACCAACGGTGCAGCCATGAGAGCACTTCACATCATCCGCATAGATTTCCAATTCAGGCTTTGTGAAAATGGAGGCAGTATCTGATAATAAAATGTTTTGATTGCTTTGGAATGCATTTGTTTTTTGAGCCTCTCTTTGAACCATGATTTTTCCATTGAAAACTCCGGTTGATTTATCATTCATCACCCCTTTGTAAAGCTCATTGCTATTGCAATTAGGTTGCAAATGATCCACATAAGTATGATTATCTACGTGTTGATTATCTCGCGTAAAATATACTCCGTACATATTGCTTTCACAGCCTTCACCATTCACTGAATAGTTCAGGTTATTTCTAACCAACTTGCCTGATTTAGTGACTGTAATGACACTAAATTGACTGCTATTAGATTGAGATACTTGAGTAGAGTTGATATGTGAAGTCGTTTCTCCTTCATTTTGAATGATGTACAACCCTCCTTTGGCTGCATCACCAACAACCACCTCAGAAACCACATTGGTAAATGAGTCCGTATTACCTTCCCCTTCAAACTGAGTGATGACGTTGGCTTTAGAGTTAGCGCCCAAAACAACAAGGTTGCGCATATTCACAGCTTGGTTATCTCCCGCGCAAATACTGAGTACATGAATTGGTTTAGTTACTTCAACATTGTCTTCAACCTTCACGAAAGCAACATCTTTAAAATAGCTCGTGTTTAAAGTATTAAAGGCCTGATTTTCGCTATTGATATGCAACCCAAGGTGCTCACACATTGCATCTTTATCTGACGCACTGGCTTCTGATAATGCGACCACTTTTATGCCCTGAGGTAAGTTACTATTTGACAACTCTTTGCTATACTCTCCGTTTACAAAAACAACCAAATGAGCATCTAAAGCTGGTATAAGGTACCCGTCTAAAGACTCAATAGCCGGATTATTCTGCTTGAATATCCCATTTGTGATTGAGGCCGTGCGGGTATACTTCCAATATTCATCTCGAATAGTCGGAAAGTCTAATCCATTATGAATAATTGCTCTTGCCTTTCCCTGCAACGGAAGAATTGCGGCAATTTGATCAAACTGGCTTAAAAAATCTTGTTTTGACATTTCTCTTTTTCTAATCGATAGCAATTGGTGAATTCTCTCAATTACTCAATGCTTTATGCGGGCTCTAATTCGTTTATAATCCAATCGTATCCTTTAGATTCAAGCTCCAAGGCCAAGGACTTGTCTCCTGACTTTACGATACGTCCATTGTATAAAACATGAACAAAATCAGGGACAACATAATTCAATAGGCGCTGGTAGTGCGTGATAACAATGAAAGCATTGTCCTCTCTCTTTAACTTATTTACACCATTGGCTACAATCTGCAGCGCATCAATATCCAAACCTGAATCTGTTTCATCCAAAATACCAAGCTTAGGCTCAAGCATAGCCATTTGGAATATTTCATTTCTTTTCTTCTCCCCGCCAGAAAAGCCTTCGTTCACAGATCTGTTTGCAAGCGACTGTTTCAACTCAACCAATGCTTGTTTTTCCTTCACCATCATCATGAAGTCTTTTGCGGAAATATCCTCTAACCCTTGATGCTTTCTCTTAGCGTTGATGGCTGCTTTAAGGAAATTGATATTGCTCACGCCCGGAATCTCAACAGGATACTGAAAAGCCAAGAAAAGACCTTCTCGTGCTCGTTCTTCTGGTGCAAGATCTAATAGATCATGGCCTAAAAAAGAAACTTCACCACCATCAACTACATACTCTTCTCGGCCTGCCAACACTGATGACAAGGTGCTTTTACCGCTTCCATTAGGACCCATAATAGCGTGAACTTCTCCAGGATTAATTTCCAGGTCAATGCCTTTTAGGATTTGATTTCCTTCAATAGAAGCTTTCAGTCCTTTTATCTTTAAAAAATCACTCATGATTAGTTATTGTTTTCTTGTTCAAAAATTTAAAATGGAGCACTATGGTTATCCGACACTTCCTTCTAAGGAAATACTCAACAGCTTTTGGGCCTCAATGACAAACTCCATAGGAAGTTTATTCAATACTTCTTTAGCATAGCCATTGACTATCAAACTCACTGCTTTCTCTTCGTCAATTCCTCGTTGCAAGCAATAAAAAACTTGGTCTTCACCAATTTTTGAGGTCGTAGCCTCATGCTCAATTTTTGCTATTTTGTTTTGTGCTTCGATGTATGGAAATGTGTGTGCACCGCATTCACTGCCAATCAAAAGAGAATCACATTGACTAAAGTTTCTAGCGTTTGTTGCTTTCGGTAAAACCTTCACCAACCCTCTATAGCTGTTATTACTTTTTCCTGCTGAAATACCTTTTGAGATAATCGTGCTTTTCGTATTTCTTCCTATGTGAATCATTTTAGTACCGGTGTCAGCCTGCTGGTAATTGTTGGTTACAGCAACCGAGTAAAACTCCCCCACTGAATTATCACCTTTCAATATGCAACTCGGATATTTCCAAGTAATAGCGGAACCTGTTTCTACTTGGGTCCAGCTAATTTTTGAGTTTCGGCCTTCACACAAACCTCGTTTTGTAACGAAGTTGTAGATCCCACCTTTGCCTTCTGCATTTCCAGGATACCAATTCTGAACAGTGCTGTACTTAATTTGAGCGTCATCCAAGGCGATTAATTCTACAATAGCTGCATGCAATTGGTTTTCATCACGCATTGGAGCGGTGCAGCCTTCCAAGTAACTCACATAGCTTCCAGCATCAGCCACAACGAGAGTTCTTTCAAACTGCCCCGTTTGAGCCTCATTGATTCTGAAATATGTGCTCAACTCCATGGGGCATCGCACACCTTTTGGGATATAGCAAAATGACCCATCTGTAAATACCGCTGAATTAAGTGCTGCGTAAAAATTGTCATTGTTAGGAACAACAGATCCTAAGTATTTTTTTATTAGGTCAGGATGATTCTGAACCGCCTCTGAGAAAGAGCAGAAAATGATTCCTAGCTCTCCTAATTTCTCCTTGAAAGAAGTCTCAACGCTTACACTGTCAATAACAACATCCACAGCAACTCCTTCCAAACGTTTTTGCTCTTCTGTGCTAATACCAAGCTTATCATACATGCTCTTAAGCTCAGGATCCAGTTCATCCAAACTGTTAAGTTTCTTCTTTGTCTTAGGCGCTGAATAATAGTAGATATCTTGAAAATCAACTTTAGGATAATGCACATGAGCCCAGGTTGGCTCAGTCATTTCTTGCCAAACTTTGAATGCTTTCAGTCGATATTCTAGCATCCATTCAGGCTCGTTTTTCTTTGCCGAGATCAATCGAATGATGTCCTCATTCAACCCTATAGGAGCCTTATCTGAATCGAAATTGGAAACAAATCCGAATTCATATTTCTTGTCTTTAAGCTCTTTGGCCAGTTCTGCTTCTGTATAAGCCATTCTCTCTTCTTTGAAATTTATATTGAAAAACTCTCCCCACAACCGCACGTTCTGCTCGCGTTGGGATTAACAAAAGCAAATCCTTTCCCATTCAGACCGCCTGAAAAATCAAGCTCTGTGCCTATTAAGTATAGAAAGCTTTTTTTGTCTACCACGATCTTAACTCCTTTGTCTTCGAACACTTTATCATCCTCTTTGACTGAAGTATCAAAGTCCATGACATACGTCAAACCTGAACATCCTCCACCTTTCACTCCAACACGGATAAAAGCGTCTATTTCAACTTCAGCATCAGCCTTTAGTTTCAAAACCTGATTTTTTGCAGTATCGCTAACCTTGATCATAGTGTGTAAACCTTTTATTTATCGTTTAGTTTAGTTCTATTTAGATTTATTCTAAATAACTTCTAAAATATGTGCAAAAGTAGCTGATAATAGTCAGTTCTGCAAACGAAGAACCCTTGATGACTTTACAAATAAGAAAATTATTATTGTTTCGATGAATTGATACTTTTGTAAGACAAATAGTTGTAATATTTCCATGAAAAAAAGTCGCGTACACTTTTTGGCCCTTCTTGTATTCTTTCTTTTTGAAAGCATTATAGTAGCACAACCTCAATTTGTGGACAAAGCTCCTGAATTGGGACTTACGGAGACTTATAGCGTCCTCCCTTTTTGGTCAGGCGGTTTATCTTTTAGGGATTTTGATCAGGATGGTTGGGATGACATCACAATGAGCACCGATACAGGAAGAACAATAAAATTTTTTAGGAATCGATTTGGTGTAGAGTTCGAAGAAGTGAACATCATAACCACAGGTTTACATCAACAATTTTCTTCTATGTGGATTGACTTCGACAATGATGGCGATTTAGATTTTTTAAGTATAAGAAGGCTTGATGGGGTTGAATTATATAAAAACCAAGGAAACATGAACTTCATTGAAGTTTCAGCTCAAGTAGGCTTATCCGGTCTTGGTGGTGGGATATTTAGAACGGGTGCATCCATTGGCGATTTTAATAATGACGGCTTAGTGGATCTATATTTACCCAACTACGGCTACGATGAAGAGAACAAAATGTTTTTTCAAGACACAAACCATTTTTTCCAAAATGTTTCAAATATTTCAGGAACAGGAGACTCTCTCAAAGCTACTTTTCACGGTGTTTTAATAGATTACAATCACGATGGGAATATTGACATTTACCTAGCCAATGATGGTCATGATGGAAACACTCTTTTCAAAAATAATGGTGACAGTACTTTTACAGATGTCAGTCAAATAACAGGAACAAATGTTGAGCTTGATGCGATGGGGCTAACCGTTGGAGATTTTGATGGTGATCTGGACCTTGATATTTATGTGACAGATAAAATCAATAGCAACCTACTCCAACTCAATTCGAATGGGACTTTTAGCGAAGTAGCGGCACAAAAAGGTGTTGACTTTTATAATGGATTCGGCTGGGGCACTAATTTCTTTGACGCAGATTTTGATGGTGATGAGGACTTGTATGTCTCTAGCACTTATATACCAATCGGACTATCCGAACCAAGCATTCTTTACATCAATGATGGATCTGGCAATTATAGTAACATTCAGCTTTTAAAAGATTCTGGATATTCATTTGTCAATGTTTTAGGCGATTTCAACAATGATAGACTGACTGATGTCGGGGTCCTAAGTTCAAATAATGATCCCATGAAAATGTGGAAGAATGAAACTCCTGTCAATGTTGGTAGAATCACCCTAAAAATAGAGGGCTGTTCGACTCACAAAGATGCTTTCGGTTCGCAAGTTATAGCCTATGATGGCACTCAATCTAGACTGTATTCTTTTCAGTCGTGTGAAACATTTCTAGGGCAAAATTCAGATAAAAAGATTATTCCGATTCTTAATGGGGCAACATTGGATTCTCTGACAGTTACATGGCCAAATGGGAGCTCGACAACAATTTACGGCATAGAGCAAAATCAAACACTTATAGTTAGTGAATGCTCTCTTACTCGACCTCTGCCTGTTATTATGGTTCCAAATTATTCTTCTCAAGGATTGGTTTCTTGTTCTGGGGACTCAGTTTTACTCTGTGTAAATGGAGATTACCCAAATGTTGTATGGTCTAACGGATTAACAAGCGACAGCATTTACGTTAATTCCGCGGGCATCTACACCGTTACAGTGACAAATCAATTTGGGGCTTCAGCAACGTCTGCTTCAGTTGTAATCATCGAAAGAGAATACCCTGATTATACCATAGAATCAGAAATAGCAAGTTGTTTTAATGATGGTTCAATACGTCTAATTCCCTCTGACTCAAGTGCTGTTTACTCATATCAATGGTCTAATCAATCTACTTCAAACAGTCTTAGCAATCTCAATCCTGGTATATACTATTTAACCGTCACTGATCAAGGTGAATGCGCAGTAACCGATTCCGTTATAATAAACGGTCCAACCAACTTCACTCCTATTCATTTTAATGGCTCTTCAGAAGATGCGCTTTGCTATGATCATAGCAGTGGTGTTTTATCTGTTATACCCTCTGGTGGTTCTGAACCGTATGATTATTTATGGTCTACCCAAGAGACTTCTTCCACGATTAACGTCCCAGCTGGTAATTATAGCTTGACGATAAGTGATAGTTATAACTGCTCTAAGGATACTTCTTTCAATGTCAATGAACCTGATCAAATATTGGCATTTATTGATGTCGTTCCTGATACTAATTCAGCAGGAAAGGGAATGATTTCTCTTGATGTTTTCGGAGGCACTTCTCCGTATTCGATAGTCTGGAATGACCTGCAAAATCAAACAGGTGATTCTGCAATTAATCTAATAGCCGGAGAATACATTGCACAAATCACCGATTCGCGTCTCTGCCTTCGAGAAATTGAATTGACCGTTCCAAACTCCAATATTAATGGTGATCAAATTATTAGGTCAAAAGAATGTGACTTGATTTGCACCAATCTAGCAAACTCTATATTGGTTCAATTACCTGACCGATGTCCTCAACCTTTTTCTCCGGAAGAAATGAATGTTTTTAATATTCAAGGGCTCCCGATAAATTTTAAGTCGAGACAAATTAGTGCGACTAAGAAAGAAATTGTTACGGATGAACAGGGAGTGTTTTTAATCCGTGATAACACTGGAAGGTCATGCAAAGTTCTTAGAATTACCAGGTTCTAAAGGAGCTTTACATAAAAACAGAACATCAAATTCCTACGTCAAACTTTTAAAGGGTTGGTCAGACTCAGAAACAACTCCAATTCTTAGATGAATTTGTACTTTTGATCGACCATTCTGATTAAATCTTCTATGAAATCCCGAATGACTCTTAAACTTCTGGTTGTGGTATTACTGGTTCAATTTAGCTGTAGCATTAACAGTCAGCCTTCATTCAACCTTGTACCAAGAGCAAAAGCTGATTTTACTAGCTATAGTGTTTTACCTTTTCCCGGTGGGGGAATGTCAGCACTGGATTTTAATAATGATGGGTGGGACGACATTACGCTAACTACCTGGCAAGATGACGGGGTTCACTTTTATGAAAATCATTTTGGAAATTTCACAGAGGTTTCTCCTATTAGCACGAGCCTTCATGGTCAGTATTATTCAGTTTGGATTGATTACAATAATGATGGGTCCAAAGAACTATTTGTCGTTTCAGAATCTGGTGGGATGCAAGTATTCAGTAAAAATGCGGCCGGTACATATGCAGAGGTCACTTCAATGGTTGGACTCTCTGGTTTGAATGGAGTCGCTCGGAGAGGTGGTGTTTTTGGGGACTTCAACAATGATGGTCTCCTTGATTTTTATCTATGCGCTTATAGCTTGGCTCATCAAAACACAATGTTTTTCCAAGACACGAATAATGTTTTTCAGGATGTGACATCCATTGCTGGAACTGCCAATGGGTTTAAGAGAAGTTTCCATGCTGTGATCATCGATTACAATAATGACGGGCTTTTAGACATGTATATAGCAAATGATTTTCACGATGGCAATACCCTTTACAAAAATAACGGTGACTCTACCTTTACAGACGTTAGTGCTCAATCGGGAGCATATGTTCAACTTGATGCTATGGGATTAGCTTTGGGTGATTATGATGGTGATTTAGACCTCGACATTCATATAACAGACAGAGGACAAGACAGTAAGTTATTACGAAATAATAATGATGGAACATTCACAGAAGTAGGCACTAGTATGGGTGTAGATTTTGTGAACGGATATGGGTGGGGAAATAATTTTTTTGACGCGGACCAAGACGGAGATGAAGACTTGTATGTCACCACAGAGTACGAACCAATCAACAATTTGCTGCCTAGTGCCTTGTTCATTAATAATGGTTCCGCACCATTCTCAAGTTTTAGTTTTCCTGGAGACTCACTATTTGCGTTTTGCAATACTATTGGTGACTTCAACAAAGACCGCTTAACTGATATTGCAGTGCTTTGCTCTTGGAATATGCAGTCAATAATTTGGGAAAACAACTCCCAAATCTCAAACTCATCTCTTTCCCTCAGGTTTGAAGGTTGTGAGTCTAATAAAGATGCTATTGGCACAACATTTCACTCTTATAATGGAGGAAGCGCAAGGCTTTTTTCAATCCATGGATCCCAGAGCTATATGGGGCAGAACTCGAATGAAAAAATAGTCCCATTAATAGGGTCTAATCTTTTAGACTCACTAATTATTTATTGGCCATCAGGTAAACAAACATCTCATTATAACCTTCAATCAAACCAAACTTTAATTATAAGTGAATGTTCTAGCCCGAGGCCATTACCCACCATTTTAGCTCCACATTTTGATTCTTCAGGGTTGACCATTTGTGGAGATAACTCCATACTTTTAACTCTTAATGGTCATTACCCCAATATTGCTTGGTCCAACGGTGAAACTACTGACAGCATCTATGTCAATTCTGCAGGAAGTTATACTGTTACAGTGACAAATCAATTTGGAGTTTCCGCAGCTTCTTCTCCAATCTCGATAATTGAAAGAGAATACCCTGCTTACACTATAGAATCAGAAATAGCAAGTTGTTTTACTGATGGTTCAATCCATCTAATTCCCGCTGACTCAAACGCTCTTTACTCATATCAATGGTCTAATCAATCTTCATCTGATAGTCTTGGCCATCTCAATCCTGGTGTATACTATGTAACCATCACTGATCAAGGTGAATGCGCAGTGACCGATTCTGTTATTATAAACGGCCCAACCAACTTCACTCATATTCATTTCAATGGCTCTTCTGAAGATGCTCTTTGCCATGCTGATAGCAGCGGCATTATATCTGTATTTCCCACGGGCGGATCAGCACCGTATCAATACTTATGGTCTAACCAGGAAACCACTTCATCGATTGCTATGCCAGCTGGAAATTACCACTTGACTGTGGCAGATAATTATAATTGCCAAAGAGATACATCATTCACAATAAATGAACCAGACCAAATCCTTGCTTACATATATCTCATCCCTGACACGAACTCTTCGGGTGTGGGCTCGATTGCATTGGACGTTTTTGGTGGCACGCCTCCTTACAACATCACGTGGTCAGATTCTCAATTGGGTGAAGAGGCCATTAATTTAGCCCCCGGTGATTATACCGTTGACATTGAAGATGGGAACCTATGTCAGAGGCAATTGACATTAAGCGTTCCTAATATCCTAGTTGCGGGTTTAGGCTCATCAACAAAGGATGTCTGTCAAATAAGTTGTTCAAGTCAACTTCATGGAATAGTGGTTAATAGTTCTGGTATTTGTAATTTAGATGTATCAAAAAAATCATTTGAAGTTTTCAACTTACATGGGCAAAAACTCAATTTTGACTTCGTTTTGACATCACAGAATAGCGGACTAATCAATTGCAAGCAAAAAGGTGGTCTCCTGATTCAAAGCGAAAGCCTTGATGTGCAGTGCAAAATCATTAATCTATGAAATCACTAGTTTCCATTCTTAATTGGGGGCTCTTATTGGTTATACCTATTTACGGTATTGGTCAGCCCGTTTTCACAAAGCTTGAATCATTGAAGGCGGACTTCGTTAGTTACAGTGCCTTCCCTACATATGGCGGTGGAATGTCTTTTTCCGATTTCAATGGAGATGGTTGGGACGATATAACGCTTACAACAGATTTTGGCGTGCGAGTTCACTTCTATGAGAATACTTTCGGTGTTTTTAAAGAAACGTTTCCAATTCTGACGAATTACACCAAGCATATTTATTCCGTTTGGATTGATTACGATAATGACGGAGATAAAGACTTTTTTTCCATATCAGAACTAGGGGGGATTCAAGTGCTTCAAAACCACCAAGGAAATTACGTAAACGCTACACTTGCTCTTGGCTTAGCCGGTTTTCCTTTTTCACTTCTCAAAGGTGGACTTTTTGGCGACTTCAATAATGACGGGCTATTGGACTTATATGTCTGCGAGTATAATTTAGTTAACCAAAACCACATGTTCTTTCAAGATTCAAATCATATTTTTCAAGACGTCACGTTTATATCTGGAACAGGAAACGGATTGAAGAGAACCTTTCAGGGTGCCTTGATTGATTACAATAACGATGGTTTACTAGATTTTTATCTGGCGAACGACATATTTGATGGTAATACCCTTTATAGAAACAATGGTGATTCTACATTTACAGATGTAAGTGTTGGATCTGGCACCTTTTTACAAATGGAATCAATGGGTTTGGCTGTTGGGGATTTTGATGGTGACTTAGACTTAGACATTCATATTACTGACCGGTTAACCGATAGTAAATTATTGAGAAATAATAATGATGGAACTTTCACCGAGGTTGGGACACAAATGGGGGTTGATTTTGCCCAAGGATTTGGATGGGGAAATAATTTTTTTGACGCAGATCTAGATGGGGATGAAGACCTGTATGTTGCGGGAGTTACACTCCCAGCTTATGTGACCGTGCCTAGTGCGCTTTTTCTTAATAATGGCTCAGGGCCTTTTACCAATTCAAATATAACTGGAGACACTCTATATTCATTTAGCAGTGTATTAGGAGATTTCAATAATGACCGATTGACAGACATTGCAGTGCATAACTCTTGGCAAACCCAAGCATTAATTTGGGAGAATCAAACCAATATTTCGAATTCATCCATCTCAATCAGATTAAAGGGATGCGCTTCAAACAAAGATGGGATTGGCGCCCTAATGTATAGCTATTCAAATGGTGTAGCTCGGCTATATTCATTCCATGGGTCTCAAAGTTTTTTAGGACAAAGCTCAAGCAATTTAATTATTCCAATTGTCAATGCGCCCACCCTAGATTCCCTAAAAGTAAAATGGCCATCTGGTAATACGACCACACTGTCTAATATCTCTTCGGATCAATCCCTTGTTATTGAGGAATGCGCACTTCCCTCTCCTGCTCCAGTAATTTTAGTCCCTGATTTTGAGAACAACAACGCTACTTTATGTGATAATGATAGTATTCTAATCAAATTAGATGGAACCTATCCAATTGTCAACTGGTCTAGTGGACAAAATACAGATAGCATCTACATATCATCCGCGGGAACTTACACTGTTACAGTGATAAACCAATTTGGTGTTTCTGCAGCTTCTTCTCCCGTTTCCATAATTGAAAGAGAATACCCTGATTATACCATAGAATCAGAAATAGCAAGTTGTTTTAATGATGGTTCAATACGTCTAATTCCCTCTGACTCAAGTGCTGTTTACTCATATCAATGGTCTAATCAATCTACTTCAAACAGTCTTAGCAATCTCAATCCTGGTATATACTATTTAACCGTCACTGATCAAGGTGAATGCGCAGTAACCGATTCCGTTATAATAAACGGTCCAACCAACTTCACTCCTATTCATTTTAATGGCTCTTCAGAAGATGCGCTTTGCTATGATCATAGCAGTGGTGTTTTATCTGTTATACCCTCTGGTGGTTCTGAACCGTATGATTATTTATGGTCTACCCAAGAGACTTCTTCCACGATTAACGTCCCAGCTGGTAATTATAGCTTGACGATAAGTGATAGTTATAACTGCTCTAAGGATACTTCTTTCAATGTCAATGAACCTGATCAAATATTGGCATTTATTGATGTCGTTCCTGATACTAATTCAGCAGGAAAGGGAATGATTTCTCTTGATGTTTTCGGAGGCACTTCTCCGTATTCGATAGTCTGGAATGACCTGCAAAATCAAACAGGTGATTCTGCAATTAATCTAATAGCCGGAGAATACATTGCACAAATCACCGATTCGCGTCTCTGCCTTCGAGAAATTGAATTGACCGTTCCAAACTCCAATATTAATGGTGATCAAATTATTAGGTCAAACGAATGCGACTTGATTTGCACCAATCAAGCAAACTCCATTTTAGTGAGTTCGATCGAATGCTCTGACATTTTATCCAAAAAGAATTTGATTATCCAAAATATACTCGGTCAATCTATTCAACACAACGTAATCTTTGATAATTCAGGTAATGCTAATATATTCACCGAGCAAACTGGTATCATTATTATCAGTACAAATGATGGGCAATCATGCAAAATAATTCGATCGTGAAGCTTCCAGGTTTTTTATTCGAAGACAAATAGTTAAATCAATGATCAACCGGATAAATTTTTTTTTCATCTTGATTCTGGCTTCGATGATGCTTAACTGCTTGAAGTTGTTCAGTCAGCCCGTTTTCTCGAAAGTTCCATTGCAAAAGGCAAACTTCGCCAGTTATAGCGTTTTCCCTTTCTATACCGGTGGCGTATCTTTCACAGACTTTAATGAAGATGGTTGGGACGATATCACATTAACAACTTGGGTCGATGATAAAGTTCATTTTTATGAAAATCATTTTGGAACCTTTACTGAGTCCTTCGTGATAAATACTGCTTACAGTGCTCAGTATTACTCAGTTTGGATAGATTATGACAATGATGGCGATAAAGACTTATTCTCCATATCTGAATGGAGTGGAGTTCAAGTTTTTAATCAAACCTCGATTGGTACATTCAGTGATGTAACAGCATCAGCAGGTCTTTCTGGTATCACTGGCATTATTCTGAGAGGAGGCGTTTTCGGGGATTTTAATAATGATGGTCTGCTTGACTTTTATTTATGTGCCTATAGCACTAATCATCAAAACAGAATGTTCTTTCAAGACCAGAATGGGGTTTTTCAGAATGTCACAGCGATTTCAGGCACAGCAAATGGGTTTAAACGAAGCTTTCATGCAGTCGTTCTTGATTATAACAATGATGGTTATGTGGACATGTACGTTGGTAATGATTTACACGATGGAAATACACTATACAAAAATAATGGTGACTCAACCTTTTCTGATGTAAGTATAGCATCTGGGGCTTATCAGGAATTAGATGCTATGGGGCTGGCGGTTGGAGATTTTGATGGCGACTTGGACCTAGACATTCATATTACTGATAGAGTTGTTGATAGTAAGCTACTTCGCAATAATAATGATGGAACATTCACAGAAGTGGGCACGGCAATGGGCCTTGACTTTGCAGGAGGACTTGGCTGGGGAAATAATTTCTTTGACATGGAATCAGATGGTGATCAAGACCTATATGTTTCCGCAGAATACGCCCCAACAAATAATACAAACCCAAGTGCAATTCATTTAAATGGTGGAGGTGGCCCATTCACCAGCTTCACTTTTCCGGGTGACTCCCTTATGTCATTCTCAAATGCCATAGGCGATTTAAACAATGATCGCGTAACTGACATTGCAGTGCATAACTCATGGAATATAAAATCTATGATCTGGGAAAACAAAACACCTCAGGTATCAGACTTGCTGACTGTTAAACTTGAAGGTTGTATGTCAAATAGAGATGCAATTGGAGCTAAGGTTTATGCTTATTCTGGAGGCTCATCCAACTTATATTCAACTCATGGTTCACAAAGCTTTTTAGGGCAAAACTCAACGAACATCAATATTCCCGTCCTTGGTTCATCAATAATCGATTCAATCAAAGTTAAGTGGCCTTTAGGTGGACTAACATCAATTTACAATATTGATCCCAATCAAACCATTATTATCAGTGAGTGTGGCGTGCATAAACCTTTACCAGTAATAATGGTGCCTACGTTTGACTCTACACATTTAACCTCATGCTCCGATGATTCAATTCTTCTTACAATCAATGGTGATTATCCCAATGTAACTTGGTCATCAGGAGAATCAACTGATAGCATTTATATATCGTCCGCTGGAACTTACCTCGTTACAGTGACAAATCAATTTGGAGTTTCCGCAGCTTCTTCTCCAATCTCGATAATTGAAAGAGAATACCCTGCATACACTATAGAATCAGAAATAGCAAGTTGTTTTACTGATGGTTCAATCCATCTAATTCCCGCTGACTCAAACGCTCTTTACTCATATCAATGGTCTAATCAATCTTCATCTGATAGTCTTGGCCATCTCAATCCTGGTGTATACTATGTAACCATCACTGATCAAGGTGAATGCGCAGTGACCGATTCTGTTATAATATATGGTCCAACCAACTTCACTCCTATTAATTTCAATGGCTCTTATGAAGATGCGCTTTGCTATGATGATAGCAGCGGCATGATATCGGTCTTTCCCACAGGCGGATCAGCACCGTATCAATACTTATGGTCTACCCAAGAGACTTCTTCCACAATTAACGTCCCGACTGGTAATTATGGCTTAACGATAAGCGATAGTTACAACTGCTCTAAGGATACTTCTTTCAATGTCAATGAACCAGATCAAATATTGGCATATATTGATGTCGTTCCTGATACTAATTCAGCAGGAAAAGGGATGATTTCTCTTGATGTTTTTGGAGGTATTCCTCCATACTTAATTGCATGGAACGATAGCCTCAGTCAGCGAGGACCTGTTGCTGATTCTTTAATAACAGGAACATATCAAGTCGTAATTGAAGACTTCACAATGTGTGACAGAACTATTGATATTACTGTACCTAACGTTCAGTTGACAAGCCTCAATCAACCTTCAAAATCCATCACTGATTTAACTTGCAGACTAGAAGGTCAAAAAGTGCATTTGACTATTAATGACAATTTTCTTATCGAAAAAGGAGAGCAGCTTGAATTCGCCTTATATGATATAAACGGAAGAAAATTAGCCTTTCGAAAGGAGTTGATTAATGATGCAGAATACCTGTTGAACTTCGAGGGAAGAGGTGTTTTCCTGATAAAAGAAGTGACTTCTCAACAAGGATGCAAGGTAGCTAAGCCTTAAGCTGCTTCTTGAGCAAATTTCAGCTTCAACCTTTTCCTAATTATCCACGTTGCAGCATAAAGGAATGGCGTGTCCGTAAGAGCTACTAATGCCTTGAACATCCAGCCGTCTCGAATAAAACCCCCAATTGTTGCCCATTCCAATTCTCCAACAAAAAGCACCATCACTACGAGTGTTGTATCTACCAATTGAGAGACAATCGTGGAGGCATTATTTCTCAACCAAAGGTGTTTACCTCCAGTGAGCTTTTTCCAAAAATGAAATAAGCGAACATCCACCAACTGGGCTATAATATAGGCAAACATAGAAGACATGATAACCCTCCAGGAGTTGCCGTAAGCCATTTGATATAATTCATCGGACAATGGAGATGCCTCTATCGATGGGAACTGACTGCCGAGCCATAATATGAATAACGTGAAAATGAGCGCGGCAAACCCCATTAAAACAACCTTATTCGTCTTACTTCTACCATATATTTCTGATAGCACATCCGTGATAAGAAAAGTGATCGGATAAGGCAATACACCCGCTGAAATAGTAAATATCTTAAAGCCTAAATCGATTGTAATGAACTTATTAGCAATCAAATTACAGACGATCAATGCTGTAATGAATATGGTTGCTAAAAATAAATAGAGGGCATCAGCCTTTTGACGTGTGGCTCGATTCATAAAAGCAAATGAAGCAAATTTCTTATCGCTTCGATATTTTATTGTTCGAAATGGTTTTCTGTCGTGAGCTTTTGTGTCTGCCTTCATTAAACGATCGAAGAGATGCATGTTTTGTTTTCCGACCACTGACACGTTTGCGCCAAAGCTTAAAACTTGAATGTTTTAGATGAGTGCGCATCACCTCAATAACCTCCTGCTCAGTAAGGCCAAATTGGAAATGAATCGCCTCAAAAGGAGTTCGATCTTCCCAGGCCATTTCGATTACACGGTCAAATTCCAAATCAGTCAATTGCATGACTTTAAAACATCGCTTAAGACACATATGTTCAATTATCAAAGCAACATACTACTGATCCTTGCCTAGCCTCATCCATAAATATCCTCGATCTAATTAAAATTATTGATGTTTGAGCAGCAGGCATAAGAAAGACGGCACTATAAGTTAAAACCATTACAATTCTTCAAATCACTTTTATTCATTGTTATTTACTCAGTGACCTACGGTCAAACCCCTGAGTTGGATTCATTGAGAATTCAAGCCGATAAAAATCCTAAAATCCGAATGTTCAAATGAGCCCAATGCAAAGCATTTGCTAAATATGCAATGGTAGACAGCGCTAAAATCTGCTTAACAGAGTCTAGAGCAAAGAAAAACAGCTCAGCAGAAATTGAAATAAGCTGGCTTTTAACGGAGGCGGTAATTGACCAAGTGACGGCTAACGAAAATGCTGCAGCAATTCACTATGATAGTGCCTTTAGCATTATTTCTAGCGAACAACCTGCTTTTAGAATCACTCAAAAAGCTTATTTACAAGCCTTCCATTTCTATCGCTATTACAGTTTATGTGGCACAGGAGTAAATCGTTCAGCTGAATTTGTTGAATTATGCCAAAATGCAAACAACGACTCTCTCCTGATGTTGGGGCTACTTCAAGAAATGGAAATGCGGGAGTGCGAGGGAGACACATCCAAGAACAAAGAAATCAAATCAAGGATTGAACAACTCCTCGTTGAGCAGCCTTCTTTCTTAGGCCTACTTCGATCGACTAGGTGTATCAGAGTCCTTTTTTGAGCGGTGGCCTCAGGCTATAAAGTACTATCTTGAAGCAGAAAACAGATATCTAGGCAGAAATGATGATGAAGCCATTTCCCAACTGTATATGTCAATGGCTGACGTTTATGATCAATTGAATGATCATCGAAAAGCAAAAAAATATTTACTGCGGATTAAAGAATTCAGGGATAGCAAGCAAGATCATTTGATCGATGATTATTACAACACATTAGGTTGGTCACCGGGTTGAAAATTGCAGTTGATGCTTTTGATCGTTATGAAGAGATGATAGCCTTAGATGGGTTATTTCAAATCTATCAAGATTCTGACCCTAAAAAGACTTTTGATTATTTCAAGCGTTTCGCTGAATTGAAACTTCAATTTAGAGACAAGGAAGATTCTATGCACGCTCTGCAACTGGAAGTTGCATTCTTTCGAGAACAGAAGCAAAATGAAATATACAATCTTGAGTATCAATCAAGAGTCAAGTCTTTGCAATTAGAGCAAAGCAATATGCGCGTTCTCTTCATTGGCGTGGGTCTTATTATATTATTAATTCTATCTGTCATTATATTCATTTACTGGCTCGAACTCAAACAACTTGTGTCTTCTTTAGAAGACTCTCTCGAGGTGAATCAGCGCATTATTTCAATGATTAGTCATGACTTTAGAGGTCCTCTAAATAATGTGAAGCTTACATTAGAACTGCTTCAATCGAAGGACATCAATGCCGCAGAATTCGCCATATTATCAAAAGATCTTTATCGGCAAAGTGCCGACTTAGCTTTAATGTTTGACTCATTCGTTGGCTGGGCAATATCACAACGCAATGGTTATATACCGTCACGCATACCATTTAAGTGGTCAGATGTAGTGGAAGAAGTGATAAGCATATCTAAGCCTTTGGCAAAGCTTAAAAACATTAAAATCAACGTAAAAGCACATTCAAGCATAAGCGTAGAAACAGACCGTATGGCCTCGTCACTTATCCTAAGAAACCTTATTTCTAATGCAATAAAATACTCTCATCACGATTCTGAAATCGATATAGAGTACATGCAAGACAAAGACTTCGCAATTACCAAAGTTCATGATTTTGGAATAGATATTGCTTCAGAAAAACTTTAGAAAATATTGATCAAAGGTGACGGGTCAATCTTAGGTGCAAATAATGAGTATGGTGCAGATTTAGGCCTCCGTATGGTAATTAAATAGGTTAATGGCATTGGAGGCACAATCAATGCTGAAAGCATAGAAAAAGAAGGGTCAACTTTTACCGTTCGTATTCCTTTGAAACTACAAAGCTCCCACTAATTTGAAATAGTCTTTTAAAATCCTTTTTAAGAGATTTTTCTCTTCATTATCTACCCAAATCTCCATCTCCTTATTTTGAGCTGAAATGAGAAAAAAAGAGACTTTTTCGTCTTCTAAGGCTGAATATACTTTCGAAGCCACGTGTTGATGACTTTCCATATTCATCTCAGAAATAATGAATGTATCAAGTGGGCTTGATATTGTTAATCGATGAGGTATAATCAAGGACGAGTCCACTGAAAGCATAATGTAAGCAGCGTCATTTCGCCAGTCAGTTACAATCGTAAAATATGACTTCCTAATTTCCTGGTTTGCGTTTGACTCCTTTAACTTCAACAGGTTAAAGCCAGCATCCTCTCTTGTTTTCTTTTCGTAATAATACTGCCTCAAGTTTTTAAAATACAATTCATCAGATTCCAAAACCTTGAAATCAAGCTGCTTTATTTTAAGCTGTTTTTGAGCTGGATTGGAAATGATGGCCAATGCAATCAACCCAATAAACACGACTAACAAAGACTTTCCTAAAAATCCGAATTTCATAAAGGCGAAACAATCATATAGCTGAGTATGTTTGAACCCTCTATCGAAAACAACCCCATGAAAATTGCCATTATAGGTTCCGGCATCGCAGGATTGTCAGCAAGCATTAGATTACGTCTCAAAGGATATGAAGTAGACGTTTATGAGGCCAATGAGTATCCTGGAGGGAAATTGCATGCTTTCTCTTTAGGTAAGTATCGATTTGATGGAGGTCCTTCCCTATTTACTATGCCTCAATATGTTGAAGAGCTATTTGAGCAGTCAGGTAAAGTCACAGAACACTATTTCAATTTCGAAAAAGTAGATGAGGCCTGCACATACTTTTGGGAAGATAAAACAGTACTATCTGCCAAAAGTGACCCTCAGAATTTTGCAAATGAAGCTGCTCGAGTGCTCAATTATCCTGCAAGTGAATTGATGGATTATTTTGATCATATTAAAAATATTTACGATCACTCTGCTTCAATTTTCCTTAGAAAATCTTTGCATAAATCCAATACCTGGCTTTCAAAAGAAACACTTACTGCTCTTTTAAAGATTAGGCAATATGATCTTTTCAAGTCAATGCATCACGCTAATATGATCAGACTTGGTGAACCACATTTGGTCCAGCTCTTTGATCGATTTGCTACATACAATGGTTCACATCCACATAAAGCACCGGGGATATTAAATGTCATTCCATGGCTAGATCATGGTTTTGGTACTTTCTTTCCAAAAGGAGGTATGGAGCAAATTCCGAAATCATTGCATCGTCTAGCTGAAGAATTGGGTGTGCAATTTCACTTCAATAGTCGTGTTGATCAAATAATTCTTCAAAATAAAAAGGCAATTGGTGTATCCGTCAACGGACAGGAAATACTGGCAGAAAAGGTTGTAAGCAATATGGACGTGTTTTATACTTATCGAAAACTGCTCTTGAAATCTAAAGCTCCAGAGAAAATTCTGAATCAAGAAAGATCCAGTTCTGCTCTTGTTTTTTATTGGGGCATCAAAAAAGAGTTCAAGAACCTAGGTTTGCATAACATCCTTTTTAGTGAGCGATACAAAGCTGAGTTTGACAGCATTTTTAATGAAGGTGACATAATTGACGACCCTACAGTCTATATCAATATCTCCAATAAACTTGAAAAAGGAGATGCTCCTGACGGCTGTGAAAACTGGTTTGTAATGGTCAATGCGCCCAATCATAAGAATCAAGATTGGAATGAAATATCCCAACGAGTAAAGAAAGCTGTGATTAAAAAACTCAATCGTATACTCAACACTGACATTGAGCCCTTGATAGAAGAAGAAAAAATTTGGACACCTCAAGGAATAGAGGAAGATACTCTAAGCCACCAAGGCGCTTTATATGGTAATGCATCTAACAGTCAATTTGCTGCCTTTTTAAGGCATCCAAACTTCTCTTCATCCATAGACAATTTGTTCTTTTGCGGAGGCAGTGTCCATCCAGGTGGAGGAATTCCACTTGCATTGCTATCAGGGAAAATCACATCTGAAATGATTTAAATTTTGTTTAGTAAGGTAAATATATCGATTGCTGTTCTGATCATTTTTCACCTTGTTGGAATTGGAGGTGTAGTCTTTGGCGATGCACAAGAATTTCTAATGTTGACGCCTCTCAACTTACTGCTAACAGCACTTTTAATAGCAATAAATCATCCTAAAGGTCATTTCTCTTGGGTATTCATATTCACTTATTTGGCTGGTTATATTGTAGAACTAATAGGTGTAAACACAGGTTTCCCTTTTGGGAATTACGTCTACGGAGAAGCGCTAGGATACAAACTTTTTGAAACGCCCTTAATGATAGGGGTAAACTGGCTTATTCTACTCTACGCAACGAACGCTATAGCGCAAAAATTTGAACAAACTGCGATTACAAAAGCTCTATTTTCTGCTGCCTTTATGGTTATTCTGGACTACATAATTGAGCCTGTGGCTATCACCTATGATTTTTGGACTTGGACAAGCGGTGTTCCACCCTTTTCAAATTATGCAGCATGGTTTGTGATAGCATTTGCTTTGTCGTTCATTTGGCAATTGAATAAAATGAAATTGAACACTCAAATGGCCATAGCTGTTTATGGGATCGAAATTCTCTTTTTTGGAGTATTAAATTTGATTCAATTGTGATCTTACACATCCTCATATTGTTTTTGACATTTTTCGTGATGGAGTTCATGGCGTGGGCTACTCACAAGTATTTAATGCATGGACTTGGGTGGTATTTTCACAAAGACCATCATCAACCTACGAAAGGAGTTTTTGAAAAAAATGATGTCTATTTTCTAATCTATGCTATCCCTAGTTGGTTGTTAATCATGTTTGGCATGATGGCAGAAAATGACATCAGAGTGTCAATTGGCTCAGGCATTGCATTGTATGGCATTGCCTATTTCTTGGTACACGAAGTGTTTATTCATCAGCGTCTATCATGGTTTAAAAGAACCGATAATTTATACTTCAGAGCTATAAGAAAAGCCCATAAAGTTCACCACAAACACTTGGGGAAAGAGCATGGAGAATGTTTTGGAATGTTGATCGTCCCGATCAAGTACTTTCGAGAAGCAATGCGTAGCAAATGATTCCAGACCAGTATCACTATATCCTCATCAATCTGCTCACCATAGCTTATCCTCTCGCTCAAAGCTATGAACCTAGAATTCGTTTTTTAAGTAATTGGAGGGCGATATTCACTGCAACAGCAATTGCTGGAGGTGTTTTCTTGGCTTGGGATGAGCTATTTACTGCCTTGGAAGTTTGGGGTTTCAATGAACGCTACTTACTAGGTATCTATATTGGCCGTTTGCCGATCGAAGAGTTCAATTTCTTCCTGACCGTTCCTTTTGCATGTCTGTTCATTTATGAAGTACTAAACCACTTTGTCAAGAAAGATCTACTTGGAAAGTACCATCAGTCTATTACCTTCTTCTTGCTTCTTTGCACGATGTTTTTAGGGACATATTTTTCGCCAAAGCTTTACACTACGGTCAACTTTTATTTCGCAGCCATCTTGCTATCACTTCAATTCTTCTTCTTCAAATTCCCTTGGATGGGACGATTTTATCTCGGTTTCTTTGTGAGTCTAATACCTTTTATAATTATGAATGGGTGGCTCACTGGAATGTTCACAGAAGAACCCATTGTTTGGTACAATGACATGCAAAATATGGGTCTAAGGTTAGGTACAATACCAGCAGAAGACTTGATATATTTACTTGGCTATTTGCTGCTTGTAACAATCATTTACGAGAGCGCTAAAAGGAGAAACCTCCGGTCTGACTTAGACTAAATTAGCGCAATCACTCATAAGATCGTTACTTTTGAATCAAGTAATAATCTATGCTCATGAAAGGTATTATCACTTTAGTCTTAACACTGTTTGTCCTAACGCTAAATGCACAGGACAATATTCATGTTTTCAAAACTTCAAAGCTCAACGTTAACTTAAAGGGTGAAAAAATTGAAACGAGCACAGCCGAGCCTACCGTTATTACTATTGATTTAGCTGGAGAAACATTAACAGTTGAATCTTCTAGTACTGAAGTTCATTAGCTCTTAAAAGAAAAAATGACCTTGCATATTGACAAGCAGATGGGGGCAATTGGCCCACAATATAGTTTGCAATTAGACGAATTCACTTTCGCTCATTTCTACATGAATATGCAAATGATCATCTTCACAAGAAATGACATTCATCCGTTGGAATGGGGGATTCAGTTTTTAGAAATTGAGAAAGTTGGCTCTTAGCTAGCCCCAACCATTTATAATAGGGATATAGACGGTCAGAAAACCAGTGATCCATCCAAAATAGATTTGTCTCAAATCATGAGACTCTAGAATATACCTTGCGCTTCCTACCAATCCACTAGCAACCAATCCAAGCATTACAAACCCAACAATAGGAAGGTCGTATACTTGAGCGACTGCATAAATTCCTGCTGTTAACCCTCCCATTCCTATCATATGAATACTGATTTTGGTGTAAAAGGTCAGAATAAAACCCATTGTTACGGCTAAGCTACTGCCTAAAAATATACTATAAAACAGCTCTGGTAGAGGGATTCCCTTCATCAAATAATAGTTGATGAAATAAAGAACCATTGAAAAGGCAAAGGGTACTAATCGATCTTTTCTTGAATGAAGTTCCATCGAATCAACCAAGTTTCGCCATCTAAGAAAGAGGGTGAAAAGCAAGGGCAAAAGAACCGTGTTAATGAATACCCCAGCTAAGATGAACAATTGAGCAGAAGTGGTCATTGTCTGAGAAATGTAGGTGTTCAGACTAAAAACAATCAACAACCCAGCGGTAGGAAGAAAAACCGGATGAAACACATATGAAGTAATTTGAGCGACCTTTCTCATAGTTCTTTTCTTAACCGCGCCACGGGAATATCTAATTGCTCGCGGTATTTGGCAACAGTTCTTCTTGCAATATTATAACCTTTATCCTTGAGCTCCTTGACTAAATGCTCATCTGTCCAAGGCTTTTGTTTATCCTCTAAATCAATCAAGTCTCGCAATATTTTTTTTACTTCCCGGGTACTCACTTCCTCCCCTTCATCATTGGTGAGAGACTCCGAGAAAAAATACTTGAGTGGCACTGTACCATATGATGTCTGTACATATTTACTATTCGAAACCCGACTGATTGTGCTGATATCCATGCTCACTCTTTCGGCAATATCTTTCAAAATCATTGGCCTCATTTTCGTTTCATCTCCAGTTTCAAAAAACGCACGTTGATAATCTACAATGGCTTCCATAGTCATGATAAGCGTATTCTGCCTTTGTTTGATGGCGTCAACAAACCATCTTGCGCTATCGAGCTTTTGTTTCACAAACGTCATGGCATCCCGCTGTGCTTTATTAGGCTTCCCCTTTATGCGCGCAAAATCATCCAACATTTCTGAATACTTCTTAGAAAGACGCAACTCAGGCGCGTTTCTCCCATTGAGTAAAACCAGCAATTTCTCTCCTTCATTGATCACTGTAAAATCTGGAATAACTTGCTCAATAGGCCTCGATGATTCGTTTAACGAGTTACCCGGCTTCGGATTAAGATGTGTAATTTCTTCAATAGCATCCTTTAAATCTTCATCACTTATTTCAAGTCGATGGGTGATTTTATCGTAATGCTTTTTGATAAACTCAGTATAGTGTTTCTCCAAAACCTCAATAGCTGTACGAATAGTCACTGCATGCTCTTTTCTCTTCAATTGAATCAAAAGACACTCGCGTAAATCGCGTGCTCCAATTCCTGCCGGATCCAAATCTTGAATGTGCTTTACAAGTAATTCTTCCAATTGCTCTTCGGTGACCATGATATTCTGAGTAAAGGCCATATCATCAACGATGGAAGACAACTCCCTTCTCAAATAACCGCTATCATCTAAGCTACCGACTAAATGCTCACATATAATGGCTTCTTGCTCCGTTAATCTTGAAAGATTCAACTGTGATAACAGTCTATCGTGAAAGGTAGATGTAGTGCCAATCGGCACACTTTTTTCCTCGTCATCCGATGAATAATTACTTGCCTGGTATTTATAATCAGGCGTATCATCATCCATATAGTCGCTGAAGTCAAACTCCTTCTCTGATTCGCTTACTTCCTCTCCGTAATCGTCTTCTTGATAGTCATCGTCACTAATTTCGTCCTTGCCCTCTTCAAGTGCGGGATTTACTTCCATTTCTTCCTTTATTCGCTCTTCCAGAGCAATGGTCGGAAGCTGCAACATTTTCATCAACTGAATCTGCTGAGGACTCAGTTTCTGAAGCATTTTCTGCTGTAATGATTGCTTTAACGCCATTGTTCTATTCTTGGCTCAATAGAGCGATAGGATTAATTTACAGCTTTAAAATTCGGCATTTTTTGGTGTTCGCGGGAAAGGAATTACGTCACGAATGTTCGTCATGCCCGTTACAAAGTTGATCAATCGTTCAAAACCGAGGCCAAACCCACTGTGAACACACGTTCCAAATTTTCTCGTTTCTAAATACCACCACAAGGATTCTTCTTCAATTCCAAAATCTGCAACTTTCTGCTTGAGTATATCATATCGTTCCTCTCTTTGCGAGCCGCCTACAATTTCACCAATGCCAGGGAATAAAATATCCATCGCTCGGACCGTTTTACCATCTTCATTTAGACGCATGTAAAATGCCTTTATGGATGCTGGGTAATCATAGAGAATCACTGGTTTACCAAAATGCTTCTCAACAAGATAACGCTCATGCTCACTTTGCAAATCAGCGCCCCATTCTTCAATGATGTATTGAAATTTTTTCTTCTTATTGGGATTGCTATTTCTTAGAATATCAATTGCCTCTGTATAGCTGCAGCGCACAAATTCATTCTCAGACACGAACTTCAACTTCTCCAATAAAGGCATTGACCGTTTATCTTCAGGAAGCCCTTTCTCCTCTTGGATTTGTCTTTCATGTAAAAAGTTCAAATCATCCCCGCAGTGTTCGATCACATAACGAATAACATACTTAAGACAGTCTTCTGCCAAGTCCATGTTGTCGAATAAATCATTGAAGGCGACTTCAGGCTCAATCATCCAAAACTCTGCTAAATGACGCGTGGTGTTGGAGTTCTCAGCTCTAAACGTTGGGCCAAAAGTGTATACCTTTCCCAAACCTAATGCGAATAACTCTGCTTCTAACTGGCCTGACACCGTAAGGTTTGTCTCTTTTCCAAAAAAGTCTTCTTTCCAGTTAATGCTTCCATCCTCATTTTTCGGAGGGTTAGCCGGATCAAGCATACTTACGCGAAACATTTCTCCCGCGCCCTCGGCATCAGAACCGGTCACAATTGGAGTGTGAACCATGAAAAAGCCATTATCATTAAAGTACTTGTGAACGGCAAATTGAAGCGCATGACGCAGTCTAAAAATAGCTCCAAAAGTTTGGGTACGTGGACGCAGGTGAGCAATTTCTCTTAAAAACTCCATCGAATGTTTCTTGGGTTGAAGAGGATACTCTTCAGGGTCAGAGTCACCCAAAATCTCGATCATTTTGCTGTTCAACTCTATGGTCTGCCCTTTGCCTTGAGACTCAATTACAACACCTTCAATTTTCAAACAAGCACCAGTAGTAATGCGCCTGAGTGTGTCTTCTGACTCATTCTCAAAGTCAACCACCACTTGAAGATTCTTTACAGTTGAACCATCATTGAGAGCGATAAACCTGTTGCTTCTAAATGTGCGAACCCAGCCTTTGATTTCGATTTCTTGACCAATTGGTTCTTTATCGATGACCTCCTTAATATTCATGATGTGCAATTCAAAATTGAGTTGCAAAGGAAAGAAGTAGCAATGAATTGGAGACCAATGAAATGAAGAGATTTCTGTGAGTTACAAAATGCTAGTAAACGTCTAAAAGTCTGCAGCCTTCTTCTCGGAAAATAACCCAACCCCATTCAAGGATTCCGGTTTGGGTTTCAATTTCATAGTAATATTCACCTGGTCTTCTAATAACAGAAAGTGTGCTATCAGAGCTTTCGCATTCTGGAATATTTACTGGAAACGCTGATATTTTCCCTTCATATCTTAAAAGATCCGGTGAACTGTTGTCTGTAGAGTCAGCCACCCAAAGATCAACCCAGCCATCATTCGAAAACTCGGTATAAAACTCACGAACAAACACACACTGATTGCTATTGACGTCTGCTTCTGGACAATAATTATAAGCTCCAAACACAGTGCACCCATTACAATCTCCTTCTTTCTCTGCCTTTGAGTCATAATTTGATATGCATTCAAGATTCTTCTTACAACCTCTTCTCTTGCACGAATAAGAGGTGAGTAAAATGCCAACGGCAAATAATCCGAATAAAATATGTTTGATGTGTGCAGTTTTCATTTTTCAAAAATAAGTGAAACCTTGTAAGCTGAAATTGAGGAAACCAATCATTTTTAGACAAAAAATTTCAGCCAATGACCAAAGTAATTTTGAGCTTATTAACTGCAATTGCATTTTTTAGTTTTTCAAATGATTTAAATGCCCAGGAAGAAACACCTTCACTTTCTTAAGAAATTATGGATGCTTATGACTACGAGAGTATAATTATTGCAGGCCATAATTATGAAATAAATGGCAAGCTTTATCCTTACGGCATGTTCAATCATCGCCTAAGAAGAGAGTTAAGTGGAAGTGATATGGCCATTGATTCATACAGGAAGTATAGAAAGAAATTGTTTGGCGCTTTATTTCTAGCAATTGGAGGTCCCGTTCTGGGCACAATAGGAAGTATAATTACGATGAATCCTGCACCCTATTTTGCAGGTTCTTTTATTGCACTTGGTACATTCCCAATTGCCTATGCCGCTGACCGATATTTTCAACGGGCAGCTTGGTTTTACAACAGAGATGTTCTAAAAGAGGCTATTCAAGAGCATGAGGATGAAATGAATATAGAAGACTAATTCGTTCATCCCAAAAAACAACCACTCAACACACAGGAAACGTTTTTGTCATTTTTTGTTTCCTGTGTTATTAATGTCTCTACATTCGCATTCTCAAAGGAGAAACTCGAATGGACGAAAAAGGAATTGAAATTTTAGGAAAAACAGCTCATCTGTTCATGCGCCTTGGTATCAAGAGCATGACAATGGATGATATTGCTCGACAATTAGGAGTTTCTAAGAAGACTCTTTACTTGTACGTTTCAGATAAAAATGATCTTGTTGTGAAAGTGATGCAACAAATCGTACAGCATGAAAAAGACTTTTCCAATCATCTTTGCGAGATTCACGATAATTCGATTGATATGCTGTTTGCGCTGAGCAAGGATGTTGCGCAAAAATTTGGTCAGATGCATCCATCAATCAATTATGATATGCAGAAATATCACCCAGAGGCGTGGAAGATTTACGAAGATTTCAGAACGACTTTCATTGCCGACTGTATTAAGGAAAATCTTGAAAGAGGAATTAATCAAGGATTGTATAGAAGCAATCTAGACTCATTTATTGTTTCTCGTTTATACGCCAACAAGATGGACATGTGCAGTGATAGTGAGGTCTTTCCAGCTGATAAATACGACTTCAAGACTATTCATTTTGAAATGATGCGCTATCACATTAGAGGTGTCGCTAGCGATAAAGGCCTCGCCTATTTGAAAGAAAAAATCAAACAAGAAAACATCCAATTATAATTCATGCGATCACTACTTATAACGGCTATCCCTTTGTGTATTGGTATATCCAGTATTCAAGCGCAGAGTGCTTCAGTGCAAACATTTACGCTTGCAGAGGCGCAAGCTTATGCCATAAAAAATAACGAACAGCTCAAACAGGCGGGTTTCGACATTCAGATTTCTGAGGCTAAAGTCAGAGAGACAACAGCGATAGGTTTACCGCAATTGAGCGGAGAAGCGGGAATGAACTACTACATTGATGTCCCTACCCAAGTGGCCCCAGCGAGTACATTCGATCCAACAGCTCCAGCGGATATTCTAGTGCCTTTGCAGTTCGGTCTTCCATTTTCAGCAACAGCCGGAATCACGGCTTCTCAATTGCTTTTTGATGGAAGCTATTTTGTAGGCTTAAAAGCATCAAAGGCATACCTGAATTATTCTCAACTAAACAAAGAAAGCACTGAAATATCAGTCAGAAATCAAATTGCTCAAACGTATTTTGCCCTATTGTCTTTAGATAAGACGCTTGAATCATTAAAAGCGAATAAACTCACTGTTGATCAAAGCTCTGCTGAGACTAAAGCCTTATATGAAGTGGGTTTTGCTGAAAAACAAGACGCTGATCAAGTGCGCTTAGCACAATCCAACTTACAATATCAGATCGACATGATCGGAAGACAAAGAGCATCAGTAATGAATGCGCTTAAATTTCAAATCGGTCTTGCTGCTGATCAGGAAATCACGCTGAGCCAAACATTTGAAGAACTCTTAGGAACAGTAGAAGGAATGGCCATTTTAGATCAATCTTTCTCCATCGAAAACCATATTGATTATAGAACGGTCAACCAAGGTATCGAGCTATCTGAGCTTTCGCTTTCAGCCGAAAAAACTAAGAATTATCCTCAGTTAGCGGCATTCTTCAATCATAGCCAAAATGGTTTTAGCCAAGACTTTTCTGAATTATTTTCCAATACATTTTACCCGACAACTATTGCAGGACTCCAATTGAATGTCCCAATTTTTAGCTCTGGAATGCGTTTTTACAAAACCAAACAAGCCAAACTTGAGCTTGAGAAAACTCAAAGTCAAAAACGTCAAGTTGAACAAAACTTGAATATGCAAGCTGAAACTGCTCAAGGTGATTATGCCAGCGCGCTTCAAAACATGTCGGTAGCAAAAGAAAATCTTGAATTAGCAGAAAGCATAAAGAAAACGACAAACACAAAGTACAAGGAGGGTGTTGTATCAAGTTTAGACTACGCTCAATCTGAGTCACAATACTTGCAAACACTTTCCACCTACATAAACACAGCTCAGAACCTTTTCCAAGCAAAACTAAACCTAGACAAAGCACTAGGGAATAATTAATTCCATTCGCCAACAATTACAATATATAACCATGAAACTTTTTATTTACACTGCCATTGTTGCCCTTTTTCTCGCCTCATGCGCTCAAGAAGCCACAACAGATTTAGGGAAATTACAATCTAGAAGAGATTCTTTGAAAATAGCTCGAACCAATATTTCGGATGAACTCAAAGCACTTGAACTAGAGATAAACGATGTAGACACAAACATTAATGAACGCGTCACTAATGTGACTGTGTTAGCATTAACAACTGCACCTTTCGAGCATTTCTTCAATGTACAAGGTGTGGTCGAGACAGACCAAAACGCTCAAATTTTTGCGGAAGCTGCTGGAAAAATCACTTCCATAAACGTAAAAGAAGGCGATCAAGTGACCAAAGGCCAAGTGCTAATGACCATTGATAGCAAGATTATTGGCAACCAAATCGATGAGTTAAAATCAAGACTTGAGCTTACCAAAACCCTTTTTGAAAAGCAAGAAGCTCTTTGGAAACAAAACATCGGTTCTGAGATTCAATTCCTACAAAGCAAGAACAACTATGAATCTCTTCAGCAGAACTTAGAAACGCTACAAGCCCAAAAGGCACTGTACAACATTACAGCTCCTTTTGCTGGAATAGTAGATGAAATTAACCCAAAGATTGGCGAAATGGCAAACCCCGCTATGCCAGCTTTTCGATTAATAAACACGGAAATAATGTATGTGAAGGCCGACATTACAGAGCGCTATATAGGTCAAATAAAAGAAGGCGATAAGGTGATGATCCATTTTCCATCTGCAGACACGAAGGTTGAATCTAAAATCCACAGAATAGGAAGCTTTATTAACCCAAACAACCGATCATTCAAAATCAAATTATTACTCGACAATTCTGATAAAATGTTGAAGCCAAATATGCTTGGTGAATTAGAGGTGCGCGACTACAAAAGAGACAGCGCAGTTGTCATTCCTACTTCACTCATTCAGATCACTCCAACAGGAGAAGAGTTTGTGTACGTGATAAAAGAAAACGGTGGGCAAAAAACAGTTGTTAAAACTATGATCGAGTCAGGCATGACGTATGATAATAACAGCGAAGTTTTAAAAGGATTGACAGGCTCAGAAACGCTTGTAAGCCAAGGAGCTAGATCAATCAAAGATGGCGATGTAGTAAAAACAGAAGCCTAATCAGCAGATTTTAAAAAGACTATAATGGAACAAACGAATAAAAATAAATTTCTGCGGCAATTTGGGCTGACAACCGCAAGTATCAACAACCGAATTACGGTGATGGTAGTGTTGATTATAATGGTAATTGCAGGATTGGGCAGCTACATAAGCATGCCTCGAGAAGCTTTTCCAGAGATTGTAATCCCTACTATTTATATAGGAACGCCTTACCCGGGTAACTCTCCTGTGGATATTGAAAAACTGGTTACCCGTCCGCTTGAAAAAGAAGTAGGCTCGATATCAGGAATTGACCGAATCACCTCTACTTCTGTAGAAGGTTATTCAACTATTATGGTTGAATTCGATTTCAGTATTACCCCAGAACAAGCTTTGAGAAAAGTGAAAGACAAGGTTGATATTGCAAAAGGAGATCAAGATTTCCCACAAGATTTACCGGCAGATCCGAACGTCTTCGAAATGAATCTTTCCGAACTCACTCCTATTATGAACATCAACTTATCTGGAGACTTCAGCATTGATCAATTGAACGATTATGCCGAGATTCTTGAAGACAGAATTGAAAAGCTTAGCGAGATCACTGAAGTTGACATTAGAGGCGTTCAGGATAAAGAAATGAAGGTAAATGTTGACTTATTTAAGCTTCAAGCCAACAAATTAAGTTTCAATGACATCGCTGGTGCTATCAACAATGAAAACCTCACGATAAGTGCTGGTAATATTTTAGAGGGCGACATTAGAAGATCTGTTCGTGTGATTGGTGAAATAGAGAATGCTGCAGATCTGGGTAATGTCATCGTAAAGCAAGAAAATCAAGACATCGTCTATTTAAGAGACATTGCTGAGGTGGTTTTTGAAGAAAAAGAAGCTGAAAGTTATGCTCGTGAATACGAGAAGCCGGTGGTGATGGTTGATGTGAAGAAACGTGCTGGTGAAAACTTGATCGAAGCTTCCGACAATATTGCTAAAATATTAGCCGCGGCTAAGGAGAATGACTTTCCAGAAAACTTAGACATAAGTGTAACAGGGGATCAGTCAAAGCAAACTCGAACTCAAGTGAGCGAACTTGAAAACTCGATCATTTTCGGAATGCTACTCGTCATTCTTGTCCTTTTATTTTTCTTAGGATTAAGGAATGCATTGTTTGTTGGGGTGGCTATTCCGCTTTCCATGTTCATTTCGTTTTTCATCCTCAGCTTGACTGGCGTAACGCTGAACATGATGGTGCTTTTCGCATTAGTTTTAGCCCTAGGAATGTTGGTTGATAATGGTATTGTAGTGGTAGAAAACGTTTATCGATTGATGAGCGAAGGATCAAGTGCTTATGATGCTGCAAAATATGGAGTGGGAGAAGTGGCGTGGCCAATTATTGCCTCGACTGCAACAACACTTGCGGCCTTCTTACCATTGATGATTTGGCCAGGGTTGATGGGCGAGTTTATGTTCTACCTTCCTTTTACATTGATTATCGTATTGGGCTCTTCTCTCTTTGTGGCTTTGGTGATCAATCCTGTTTTAACCATGCTTTACATGCGGGTAGAAGAACCTGAGATGGCAGCCAAAAGAGCCATCACAATTGGATCAATCACTATGCTTCTCGGCTTTCTTGTTTCGTTCGGAATAACTTGGTTGGGCAACCTTCTTATTTTCTTAGGCGCAATGGTTATTATAACCAAGTTCCTATTGACGCCTGCCACGAATAAATTCCAAAGAGTAGTGCTTCCGTATTTGGAGCGAGTCTATGAAAAAACGTTGGCTGTGACCTTTAAAGGTAAACGACCATTAGGATTGTTTTTTGGATCAATCGGCCTTTTGGTTTTTTCAGGCATCTTGTTATGGCTGTTTATGCCGAAAGTGGTTTTCTTTCCAGCAAACATGCCTAACTACGTGAACGTTTTCTTAGAAGGACCCATCGGAACTGATATAGAAGTTATAAATAAAACAACCAAAGAATTAGAAGAAAAGTTAATCGACTATGCATCTCAGTATGAAGTTGTCACAGAAGAAAACGGCATCTCTTATCGGAACAATTTTCTAATCGAATCAATAATTGCACAAGTTGGGGCTGGCACTTCTGATCCGAATGAAGGGCCTTCTATGGCAGCAACTCCTCACAAAGCACGAATAACGGTGTCTTTCGTTCAATTCCAATACAGACGTGGTGTGAGCACTAATCAAGTAATGGATGAAATACGCGAATTGGTAGGAGATGCACCAGGTGTTCAAATTACAGTAGATAAAGATCCGGGTGGACCACCGCAAAAAAAGGCTATTAACATCGAGGTTAGCGGAGACGACTACGATCTCCTTTTGGCTGAAGCCGAAAACATCAAGGAATTTGTGAATTCGCAAAACATCCCGGGTATCGAAGAGTTGAAGCTGGATGTGCAAATGGGGAAACCAGAAATGCCATTGGAAATCAATCGTTCGAAAGCGCGAAGACTAAACGTTTCAACGGGGCAAATCGGATCTACTTTGAGAAATTCTCTTTTTGGAATGGAAGTAAGCTCATTCAAAGAAGGAGAAGACGAATATCCAATCATGATTCGCCTGCAAGACAAGTATCGATATGACAAGGATGCCTTGATGAATCAGCAGATAACATTCCGCGATCAGTCGAATGGTCAAATTCAACAAGTGCCAATATCTGCCGTTGCCACCGCTAGCAATTCTACCACATTTAGCGCTGTAAAGCGTAAAGGTCAAACTCGATTGATTACAATTTCATCCAATGTATTGGAAAGTGATAATCCGAACGAAGTTGTCGCACAAATAAAAGAGGCGTTAGACCTTTATGATACTCCAGAGGGAGTGGGCGTTAAGTTCACAGGACAGCAAGAAGACCAAGAAAAGGAGATGGCCTTTTTAAGTACTGCTCTATTGGTCGCTGTATTCTTGATTTTTCTAATCTTAGTTGCTCAATTTAACTCAGCCTTGACGCCATTCATAATTGTTGGTTCGGTTGTATTGAGTTTGATAGGGGTGTTCCTTGGACTAGTTATATTTCAGATGGACTTCGTGATCATCATGACCATGATCGGCATCATTTCTCTAGCAGGGATTGTGGTAAATAATGCCATCGTATTGATTGATTACACCAAGTTGATCATCGACCGTAGAATGAGTGAAATGGATCTACCTGAAAACTCTAAGCTTCCCATTCCTGTGCTCATAGACTGCATGATCGAAGGCGGTAAAAAACGTCTACGACCAGTATTATTAACGGCAATCACAACGGTATTAGGATTAGTTCCACTTGCCATTGGTTTGAACATCGATTTTATTGGTTTACTTAATGGAACTGGAGCCAACGTTTATGTTGGTGGAGACAATGTTGTATTCTGGGGACCAATGAGCTGGACTATCATATTCGGATTAACATTCGCTACGTTCTTAACCTTGGTTGTTGTTCCGATAATGTATTACTTAAAAACCCGTTTAGCCTATAAGTTGGCTGGCGATAAAGAATTGCACATCTAGATAAAAGATTTTCATAGGTAGTAGGTTGGTTGAAGGTGTTTTTGTGTTATCCAAAGCACCTTCTTCTTTTAAACCAGTTTTAGCAGTAATTGAAATGTTAAGAATCCAAACATGAATGCGGCTTTCTTCAGCGCGCTGTGGCATTTACTTATTTTTGTGTTCTTATAATTTCAAGCAAATGAAGCTCAGGTTCTTAACATTCCTCGTTATTTTACTCTCAGCGCTTTCGAGTATTGGGCAAGTATACAATCCGGTAAAGTGGTCATTTGACTATTCCCTTGAAGGTGATGAGCATGCCATATTAAAATTCACTGCGAACATTGAACAAGGATGGCATGTCTACGCTACCCAATTAGAAAGCGATATGGGCCCCATTCCCACTGAGATTGTCTTTGGCGATATCAATGGAGCAGAGTTAGTTGGGAAAATCAAAGAACCTAAACCACATAAAGAATACGATCCAAATTTTGAAATGGAGCTTTCTTGGTTTGAGACCAAAGTCACGATCAGTCAAAAAGTAAAGTTAACGGCACCAATGGCCACCGTCAAAGGTGAGTTGACCTATATGACTTGTGATGATACCAAGTGTCTTCCACCAGAATACATTGATTTCAATTTTGAAATAGAAGCTGCTCTTAAGCCGAACACTGCTGCAACGCCTATTGCTAAATCTCCTGCAGAAACTAAAATACCAACATCAGAATTAGAACCTACCGCAACCGACCAAAATGACGTTTTTGACAACAGCGCTGAGAGAAAGTCTGAAATATTGGACCCCGTTGATTGGACCATTTCGCTTAAAAAGAAAGATGAGGAAGTTTTCACAATAGTTGCGACTGCAACTATTGAAGAGCACTGGCATGTCTATTCAAAAGATTTGCCCAGTGATGACGGCCCGGCAGCTACCGAATTAAATTTCATTTCCGGTTCCTTTGAAAAAGTAGGCGAGTTGAGAGAAATCGGTGACCTGATTCAGGTCTATGATCCCAATTTCATGATGGACCTGAATTATTTCAGCCATGAGCTAGTTTTGGAACAGGACTTCAAGATCAATGGATCTGAGAATATTGTTGGAGAAGTTTATTTCATGACCTGTGATGAAGAAAAATGCTTACCACCAGAATCCATAGAATTTGAAGTAGATGCAGCAACAGCTACACTTGCTGGGGAACAAGCAGTTCCAGAAAACCTTGAAGGAAATATTATTGATGAAGAAAAATCAACTGAATCAGATGGCGGATCAAGCCTTTGGGGAATATTCTTTCTAAGTTTCTTAGGTGGATTTGCTGCATTACTAACACCTTGTGTTTTCCCAATGATTCCGATGACGGTGAGCTTCTTTACGAAGCAATCTAAAACGAAAGCCAAAGGAATTAGCAACGCAATTATTTATGGGCTTTTCATCATTGGCATATATACATTGCTTGGATTTGCAGTCACCGTTATCTTCGGTGCTGATGCGTTGAATGCGCTATCAACCAATGTTTGGTTTAACCTTTCCTTTTTCTTTTTACTAATCATCTTCGCTATTTCTTTCTTAGGCGCCTTCGAAATCACCTTGCCCTCTTCCTTCGTAAATAAGGTTGATCAGCAATCGGATAAAGGTGGTTTGATCGGAATATTCTTCATGGCATTTACATTGACTCTTGTTTCATTCAGCTGCACGGGTCCCATCATAGGAACATTATTAGTTGAAGCTGCCGTTAATGGTGGAGTAGCGGGTCCATTGGTCGGAATGGGAGGTTTCTCACTCGCATTAGCGTTACCATTTGGTTTATTCGCTGCTTTCCCTGGATGGTTAAATTCTTTGCCAAAATCAGGAGGCTGGTTAAACTCAGTGAAAGTTGTTCTTGGCTTTTTAGAAATTGGATTAGCATTTAAATTCTTGTCAAATGCTGACTTAGTAGTTCAAGCAGGCCTTCTTCAAAGAGAGGTTTTCATTGCCATTTGGATTGCTGTTTCAGCCATGATCACCCTCTACCTTTTGGGTTTTATTACCATGCCTCATGACTCACCTTTAGATCGCCTTTCTGTGCCTAGATCATTATTGGCAACGACCTTCCTCATGTTTACAATTTATCTCATTCCTGGCCTTTGGGGTGCTCCCTTAAAATTGATCAGTGGTTTTCCACCACCCATGTTTTACAGCGAAGCTCCGAATGGATTTGGTGGAGGTGGTGGAAATGTATCTCACATTAATGCCACAAATGGAAACATACCAGATGGCGCTGACCCAGGTCACTGTCCGCATAATTTAAACTGCTTCCACGACTATGAGATGGGATTGGCATACGCCAAACAAGTGAACAAACCTGTTCTATTAGACTTTACAGGATGGGCATGTGTTAATTGCAGAAAAATGGAAGAAACCGTTTGGAGCGATCCGCGTGTTTTAGAAATGCTTTCTAATGACTTTGTGCTTATTTCCTTGTATGTCGATGAAAAAACAGCCCTTCCAAAAGAAGAGCAGTACGTATCTGATGAAACCGGTAAAAAAGTAAAGACAATAGGAAACAAATGGGCAGATTTTCAAATCAAGCATTTCAAATCAAACTCTCAGCCACAGTATGTTGTCGTAGGTCATGAGAATCTTGATGCATTGAACGGCACAGCTGCTTATGACCCAGATATAGAGAAGTATATTCATTGGTTAGAAGCTGGAAAAGCTGCCTTTTCGAAATAATACTATTTGCAATATTGGGCTGAGCTTTAGTACTTTGCATGCATAAACGGATTTATGCTTGTAAAAACCTACGGAAGTGCTGTTCACGGTGTTGATGCCACCACCATTACTGTTGAAGTAAATATCGACAAGGGAATCAATTTTTCTTTGGTTGGGCTTCCTGATAGTGCTGTAAAAGAAAGTCAACATCGGATTGATGCTGCTTTGAATAATACAGGATACAAAATTCCAGGAAAGAAGATTACGATTAACATGGCGCCTGCGGATATTCGCAAAGAAGGCTCTTCTTATGACCTCACGATCGCCATGGGAATTTTGGCTGCTTCTGAACAAATCAGTTCAGATGATATAAGCGAATACATCATTATGGGAGAGCTGGCCCTTGATGGAGAGTTAAGACCTATCAAAGGAGTGCTTCCTATCGCTATTCAAGCAAGAAAAGAAGGCTTCAAAGGCTTTATTCTTCCTGAAAAAAATGCACTGGAAGCTGCTATAGTAAATGATTTTGAAGTTCTTGGGGTAACCCATATTAAAGATGTAATCGATCATTTCGAAGGGAAGAAAAAAATCATTCCCACATTCTTAGATACCAGAGAAGAATTCTACAATCGACTCAATGATTTTGAAGTTGACTTTAGTGACGTAAAAGGCCAAGAAAACATCAAACGCTCTCTTGAAATAGCTGCGTCAGGTGGACACAATGTTATTCTGATTGGTCCGCCAGGAGCTGGGAAAACCATGCTAGCAAAAAGGCTTCCAACGATTCTGCCTCCAATGACTTTGCAAGAAGCATTAGAAACAACAAAAATCCACTCTGTGGCAGGGAAAACAAGCGACTCAAACGGGCTCATCACTGTCCGTCCGTATCGATCCCCACATCACACTATCAGTGATGTAGCGCTGGTTGGAGGCGGAGGCTTTCCTCAACCAGGCGAAATTTCATTGGCTCACAATGGCGTATTATTCTTAGATGAATTACCAGAATTCAAGCGCTCCGTATTAGAAGTAATGCGACAACCTATGGAGGAGCGAAAAGTGACAATTTCACGCGCGCGATTTTCCGTTGATTACCCTACTTCATTCATGTTGGTCGCTTCGATGAATCCTTGTCCTTGTGGATATTACAATCACCCCGAAAAAGATTGCGTTTGTGCGCCAGGAGTGGTGCAGAAATATTTGAATAAGATTAGCGGTCCGCTGCTTGACAGAATCGACATCCATATCGAAGTGACACCTGTCAACTTTGATGAATTGTCAGATAAACGCCCGGCTGAGTTAAGTGAAATTGTGCGTGAGCGTGTTATGAGCGCCCGCAATATTCAGACGGAGCGATTCAAAGAGTTCGAAGGTGTTTATAGCAATGCTCAAATGACAAAGAAAATGATTGCGACCTATTGTGAAATTGATACTGCCGGCCAGGCGCTTTTAAAACGAGCTATGGAGCGACTGGGACTCTCGGCTAGAGCTTACGACCGAATTTTAAAGGTTTCAAGAACCATTGCTGATCTTGGGGCTTCTGAAAAAATCAAGCCTGAACATTTGGCGGAAGCCATTCAATTTCGAAGTTTAGATCGAGAAAGCTGGGCTGGCTGAAAGCATAGGAATAAACCAGTAGTTAAGAGTTAGATTATTTGCCCAATTGACCCTATTTTCTTTAATCAAAACAGCTCAGTTGAAATAAAGCAAACTCCGAACGAAACCTTAGGCACGAACAAACGTATAAGTCACCCCTTCATTTGAACGAGTAAACTACTGATAATATGAAACGATTTTTAACTGCTTTTTTCGTGTCTATTATTTTCCTTTTTCAGGGGATTAATATGAACGCACAATGCATTGCAACAGTTGCAGCAGGAAACCTAAGCGCAAGCGGTGGTTTTGTTGGATAACAGACAATTTTAAGCTGCAATTTTCCTGGAGATTATGCAACAGTAAGCCTTCCCGCTGGGATTTGGAGGTTTGAAACGAGCGTAGCAACAGATTTTTTGACTATTTCAACTCTTTCAAATACAGTAATTGATTCTGGCACTTCCTCTGCACTAATTGGGCTTCTCGCTCCTCAAACTGTGAGAATGCACATTTTCTCTAATGATGCCTGCAGCACAGCACCTCCAGGTTGCCGCATATCATATGTGACGGAAGAAGCCATCCCCACTCCTATAATCTCAGCCAATGATACATTTATTTGCGATGGATTTGGCCCTGTTACCTTGACTGTCTCAAATCCCTTTGGAGATCAAACTTATTGGTATACCGGGTCCTGTGGATCAACACCCATAGATTCTGGCGCCAGCATTGTTGTTCCAATTACTTCAACAACCACTTACTATGCCGCCAACTATTACAATAATTCATTGTCTCCTTGCGGTTCTCTAGTGGTCAATATCGTCTCAAACCCAATAGTGTCTTTTACATCTGTTCAAGATGTTTTATGTTTTGGCGATTCTACAGGAACAATTACAGCATCGTCCTCAGCAGGAACAGCTCCTTTCACGTATTCATGGTCAAACGGCATGACCGGAGCTATGATCGACACTATAGATACGGGTAATTATTCGGTAACCGTCTCGGATATTTATGGTTGTATAGGTCAATCCTCAACAACTATAAACGAACCAACTGCCCTTGCCGCGAGTACAAGTATTCTAGCTATTCCAGCGTGCGCTGGTCAAGCCACAGGTTCTATCGAGGTGGTGCCCAGTGGAGGCTTTGGCTCGTACACCTATTCTTGGTCTAATAACGATAAGAGAGCTATAGCCGACAGCTTAGATGCCGGTCCTCATCAAGTCACGATTACAGATGACAATGGTTGTGAATTGGTTGCAATTGATACAATTGTAGCCCCAGAGGTTGTGATAATATCTCTAGTAAGCATTGTTGATTCTGTGCTATGCTTTGGAGATGAAACAGGAGAAATTGTGTTAACCGCAGAGGGAGGATTAGGGCAGCTAGACTTTCTTTAGTCAAATTCATCAACAGACACTTTAATTTCTGGAGTTGGCGCGGGCGTCTACTCTGCTAGGGTCACCGACCAAAATGGATGTAACGATATCTATACTGACACCATTTATAGTCCAAATGAGTTACTTGTCGCTCTAACAATAACAGACGCTACCTGCCATGATTCCGGTGATGGCGAGATTGAAGCCCTGAGCACAGGTGGAACCTCTCCCTTTTTATTTTCTTGGTCAACTAGCGAAACAACCAGTCAAATTAATGCATTAGATACAGGTTTATATTTCATTACCGTTACAGATAACAATGGCTGTGTAGCTGAAGCAAACGGAAGTGTTGATTTCACTAATCCTGACCCTACAATTTTATTCGACAGTGCCTATGCACTTTGCGCTGGTGGTGAAGTTTCACTTGACGCTCAAAACTCTGGATCGACTTTTAACTGGTCAACAGGATAAACAACGCAGATTATCAATGTCACTGCGACTGGAACCTATTCAGCAGAGGTCACCAGCGCAGATGGATGTTCTTCAGAGGCACAGACAGAAGTTTACGAAGATGATTGCTTGGGTGTTGATGAACATGCTTTAAATGGTTAGATTGTACTTTACCCTAACCCAACACAAGGCTTCTTAAATGTTGTAGTTGATGTGGTTGGCTCTCGTCAAATTAACTATACCGTATTCAGCATAGAGGGACGCCCAATACTCAATGATCGAGTTAACCTCACAAATGGACGTGCTCAAGCAGAGCTAGACCTTAATAATTATAGTGCTGGAGTTTACTTTATTACGTTCGAGATCGATGGGAAAACACAGACTCAGCGATTTATTCTTGAATAAAACTCTGCATAATTACATATTGAAAAGAGCCCATTCATTTGGGCTTTTTTATTGCTGTCCATAAAATAACGGAGTTCCCTAAATTCGCCCCCATGATCAAAGGCAAAAAAGTAGTAGTGGTGATGCCGGCATATAATGCTGAACTCACGTTGAAAACCACCTATGATGAAATTCCATTCGATATCGTTGACGATGTTGTTTTGGTTGATGATAAAAGTTCAGATCGAACATCCGAACTAGCCAAAGAAATCGGGATTAAGCATGTGATTACCCACGAAAAAAATACGGGATATGGAGGCAATCAAAAGTCTTGCTACAGAAAAGCTTTAGAGCTAGATGCTGATATCACCATCATGGTTCATCCTGATTATCAATACACTCCTCTGCTAATTCCTGCAATGGCTGATATGATCGCCAGCGGACTGTACGACAGCGTTTTAGCAAGCCGTATATTAGGAAAAGGGGCGTTAAGAGGAGGGATGCCAATGTATAAGTACGTTGCAAATCGCTTTCTCACTCTTACTCAAAACATCCTTATCGGCCAGAAATTAAGTGAATACCATACAGGTTACCGCGCATTTTCAAAATCAATCCTTGAGACCATTGACTTCGAAGCCAATTCTGATGACTTTGTATTTGATAATCAAATGATTTGTCAAATATTTCATGCGGGATTTGATATCGCAGAGGTTACCTGTCCTACCAAGTATTTCGAGGAAGCATCTTCAATCAACTTCTCTCGAAGCACAACATACGGACTTGGTGTTTTAAAAACTTCTGTCCAATATTGGGCAAGTAAAAAAGGCCTTGGTAGCAATAAGATATTTCGGGTAAAGAAATGAGAAGCACACTAGCCCGAACTCAAGTTTTCATTGCCCTGCTTATAGGTTGGATAATTTTCGGTGCTATCGTTATTTCATTTACTGATAAAGAACCGTTGCATCTTTACCTCAACAATTTTAATCACCCATACTTTGATGTGTTTTTCAAGTATGGAACGCATCTAGGTGATGGTATTTTTGCAGCAATTATCGTTGCTCTAGGATTCATTTATAGAATTCGTTTTGGTGTTATCGGATTACTCGGATTACTAAGCTCATCAATTATCACTCAATTTTTGAAGCGGCAGGTCTTTGATGACCAACTGCGTCCATCAAAAGTTTTTGAGCAAATGGCAGATTTGCATTTTATTGATGGCGTAAACCTTCACTCCAATTTTTCATTTCCTTCCGGTCATTCAACTGCGGCTTTTAGCACCTTCTTTTTTCTTGCGCTCATTGCCCGCAAGCCTATCCTCCAAGTTATGCTCTTTTCTGTGGGACTTCTAGTAGCCTTTAGTCGGGTGTATATCAGTCAGCATTTCTTTGAGGATATTTACGTTGGAGGCATAATCGGTGCATCATTCACCTTTTTAGCTTCTGTACTCCTCATAGATATGTCTTGGGGAGAAAAGGGATTTGTAGAGCTTTTTGACACTATAAAATGAGATGGAAAAATGAAATAGGGCTTCTCGTATTGAGTATGATTCTCTTCCTTCCTTTTCTGGGTTCAGTGCATTTATTTGATTGGGACGAAATCAACTTTGCTGAAAGTGCTAGAGAAATGCTCATCACTCAAAACTGGTTTCAAGTACAGATCAATTTTGAGCCGTTCTGGGAAAAACCTCCGCTTTTCTTTTGGATGCAAGTGCTTTCAATGAAGCTATTCGGAATCAACGAATATGCAGCTCGTTTCCCCAATGCAGTAGCTGGAATAATCGCTATTCAGGTAATGTATGCAATAGGTAAAAAATGGCATGGCACTTCGTTCGGAATGATTTGGAGTTTACTTTACTTGGGTAGCTTTCTTCCGCACTTATACTTTAAATCAGGAATCATTGATCCTTGGTTCAATCTATTCATCTTTCTATCTATTTATTTTCTCTATTTAACCATTGAACACGGTCAAAACAAGCAACATCAGAATGCTGCGCTTGCGGGAGTTTTTAGTGGATTGGCAATACTTACAAAAGGCCCGGTGGGCTTTTTATTACTGCTTTTGACATTCTTGGTTTGGTGGGTTTTTAACCGCTTCAAAAAGCCTGCAAAGCTTTCCGCAATACTTCTTTTTGCCTCTTCAACGGCCATTGTCAGCTCATTTTGGTTTGGCTATGAAACCTTAACCAATGGTCCTTGGTTTTTAGTAGAGTTCTTTAATTATCAATTGGACCTTTTTTTGCATCCAGTAGCAGGCCATAAACAACCCTTTTTCTATCACTTCTTGGTGGTTTTATTAGGCTGTTTCCCTTTGTCTGTATTGGCTCTTCCGGCATTCAGCAAAAGGTTCAACGGAGATTCATTTCATCTTTCACGATGGATGAAATACCTGTTCTGGGTTGTTATGATTCTATTCACCCTTGTTACGACCAAGATTGTGCACTACAGTTCAATGGCCTACATACCTCTCTCCTATTTAGCCGCTCTGGTTGTGTATAAACTCATTAAAGACCGTAACCGACTTCCCAATTGGCAAAACATTTGGTTGCTTATTCAAGGCAGTATTCTAGCAATAGCCAAAGGTGCAGTTCCTATTGCGCTAATGACAAAAGCACGATGGTCCTCGATGATTCAAGATGAATTTGCACAGGGTAATCTTTCCGTTCCAGTTGATGCAGCTGGATGGGAATGGATTGTTGGCTTGCTGTATCTGATTTTGGTAGTCTATTGCTTTATGGAACTCCGAACGAATCTTCGAAAAGGAATTTCTATACTGCTTATTGGCACTGCGATTGTACTGTTCTCAACGATGCGCTTGGTTGTTCCTATGATTGAATCTATAAGTCAGCGATCAGCAATTGAGTTTTTCAAACGTCAGCAAGGAAAGGATGTTTACCTGAAAACATACGGATACAAGAGCTACGCTCACTATTTCTATGGCCGCATCCAGCCCGAAAACACTCATAATATGCAAGATCAAAAATTGACACTTTCTGATAAGCCAATCATGATTTCATGTAAAGTGAATAAGGAAGAAAAATTCAAGGCACAATATCCCAATGCATTGCGACTTTCCTCAAAAGGAGGGTTTGTCTTTTATACCATTGAAAACTAAGGCACAAAAAAAGGCGAGCCTCGCAGCCCGCCTTTCCTATTCTTTAATCAGATTTAATCTTCAATCACACTTAGTATCTCCCAAAAACCCTGCTCAACTTTTTGCTCAGCAGCTTTGAACTTGACTACCTGTGTTTCTCCTGTTTTTAAATCGCGGACCTCAACCTTATCATTTCTGCCAGGCTTCTTTACAACCTTAACCGGTTCTTTTTTTGCTTCTGACCGTTGACCCCCGTTGGTCGAAACATTTGAAGCTTGATTAGGATTTAACGTGGAATCGTTTCTTGTAGCAGAAACTTTCTCGAGCGATGGATCAGCTTGTCTTCCTGGAGTTGCATGTGCCTCATTAGCCTGCTGACTCGGCAGATTTGCTCTGAACAAGAAGCTTACTATATCTCTATTAATTTTTTCCATCAGTTTTTCGAACAACCCGAAAGACTCAAACTTGTAAATCAACAATGGGTCTTTTTGCTCATATCGGGCATTCTGAACTGATTGTCTCAAGTCGTCCATCTCTCTTAGGTGCTCCTTCCAGTGAAGATCTATCATGGCGAGAGTAGTTGCCTTCTCAAGTTCCAATCTAATATTTCTTCCTTCTTTAGCTAAAGCATCCTCCATGTTCACGACAAGAGGCAGTGCCTTCTTGCCATCAGTTAATGGAATTTCAATATTCTTATACTGCTCACCTTGCGTGCTATGTACACGTTGAATAACCGGTAAAGCCATTTGAGAAATAAGAGTAGTTTTCTTTACATAGTGCTCCAAAGCCTTTGAAAAAACCAAATCTGTCAATTCTTCTGATGAACGCTCTAAGAACTCATCCATTGAGACTGGACTTTGTATCGTCAGCGTTGTGAAGAGCTCCATTTCAAAGCCCTCAAAATCTCTTGAATCTTGAAACTCAGCGACTATTGCAGCGCATGTATCGTTGATGGCATTTGCCGTCTCCACACCCATTCGCTCACCGTATAATGCATACCTTCTCTTCTTGTAAATCACTTCTCGTTGAGAATTCATTACATCATCATATTCCAGTAAGTTTTTACGAATACCAAAATTGTTCTCTTCTACTTTTTTCTGAGCTCTCTCGATACTCTTACTCACCATACTATGCTGAATAACTTCGCCTTCCTCAAGGCCCATTCTGTCCATTAGTTTGGCAATTCGCTCAGAACCGAACAATCGCATCAAGTTGTCCTCTAAAGAAACAAAGAACTGTGAAGCTCCTGGATCTCCTTGTCGACCAGATCTACCTCTTAATTGACGGTCAACACGTCTAGACTCATGTCTTTCAGTACCAATGATAGCCAGTCCACCAGCTTCCTTAACTCCTTCTCTTAGCTTGATATCCGTTCCACGACCGGCCATATTCGTAGCAATCGTTACAGTTCCAGCCCTACCTGCTTCAGCCACGACATCAGCTTCCTTCTGGTGAAGCTTAGCATTCAATACTTGGTGAGGGATTTTTCGCATTTTAAGCATTCGACTCAACAATTCTGAAATCTCTACTGAGGTAGTACCAACCAATATTGGCTTTCCTTCATTTCGTTGCTTTTCAACTTCATCAATTACAGCGTTATACTTCTCACGAGCCGTCTTGAACACTAGGTCTTCTTGGTCTTTTCTTTGAATTGGTCTGTTAGTAGGAATAACAACCACATCCAACTTATAAATCTCCCAGAATTCCCCCGCTTCAGTTTCAGCAGTACCCGTCATACCTGACAATTTACTGTACATCCTGAAATAATTCTGAAGAGTAACAGTAGCATAGGTCTGTGTAGCCGCTTCAACTTTTACATTCTCTTTCGTTTCGATTGCTTGGTGAAGGCCGTCAGAATAGCGTCTGCCATCCATAACTCGACCGGTCTGTTCGTCAACAATCTTGACTTTGCCGTCCATTACAACATACTCAACATCAATCTCAAATAACGCATAAGCCTTTAAGAGTTGGTTTACTGCATGAATTCGCTCCGCCTTTTCGGCATAGTCGGTAATCAATCTGTCTTTCTCTATCGCTCGTGCTTCTTTATCAGGAATGCGCAGATCCAAATCAGAAAGAGACGAGCTAATATCAGGCATAATAAAGAATGACGGATCATCTCCTTGATCTGTAATAAGATCAATTCCTTTCTCGCTGAGCTCAACGCTGTTTTGCTTTTCATCAATCACAAAAAATAGCTCATCATCAATGATGTGCATCTCTTTACTCTGATCTTGCATGTAATAATTCTCCGTCTTCTGAAGAACTGCCCTCATTCCAGACTCGCTTAAAAACTTAATAAGCGCTTTGTTCTTTGGTAAGGCTCTATAACAGCGCAAAAGCAGTTCACCACCCTTTTTGAGATTTGCATCAAGCTGTTTTTTATCCGGTGTATTCTCTGAGTTGGATGCCAACAATTTTTTAGCCTCTGCAAGAAGCTCATTGATCATTTTCCGCTGCACTCCAACTAGTCTTTCAACACGAGGCTTCAATTCAATGAATTGTTGTTGATCTCCTTTAGGAGTTGGACCAGAAATAATCAAAGGAGTTCGAGCGTCATCAATCAATACCGAGTCAACCTCATCTACAATAGCATAATTATGAATTCGCTGCACTAAGTCTTGTGTGCGACTTGACATATTGTCTCTTAAATAATCGAAGCCAAACTCATTATTTGTACCGTAAATAATATCGCTCTGATAAGCCTTTCGTCTTTCCGCACTGTTAGGTCTATGCTTATCAATACAATCTACAGATAGGCCGTGAAATTCAAAAAGAGGGCCCATCCACTCAGAGTCACGTCTAGCCAAATAGTCATTTACCGTAACCAAGTGAACTCCGCGACCTGAGAGTGCATTTAGGTAAACTGGAAGTGTTGCTACCAAGGTTTTACCCTCACCAGTGGCCATTTCAGCAATCTTACCTCCGTGTAAAACCATACCACCGATTAACTGTACATCATAGTGCAGCATATCCCAAGTGATTTCACTTCCCGCTGCGTCCCACGAATTCTTCCAAATTGCCTTTTCACCTTCGATGCGAATATGCCCTTTGGAATTTGCTAATTCTCGATCAAATTCTGTTGCGCTTACTTCAAGCTCTTGGTTCTCTTTAAATCTGCGAGCAGTTTCTTTAACCACAGCAAACGCATCAGGAAGAATTTCAGTAAGAACCTCTTCAATTTGGCTCGTCATAGACTTTTCAAGTTTGTCTATTTGCTCATAGATCTCTTCTTTTTCGAAGATCTCCTTGGAATCATCATTAAGTCCTTCTTTCAGAGACGAAATTTGATCTTGGAGCTCTTTTGTCGCTTGATTAATTCTGTCTTTAAAAGAAGCCGTTTTACCTCTCAATTCATCATTTGAGAGTGGACCATACTTCGCGAAATATCCATTGATCAACTCCACATTTGGCGTCAACTCTTTTATATCCTTATCACTCTTATTGCCAAAAAGCTTATTGAGTGTCTTATTTACAAGGTCTAACATGTTCTATTATTAATTATATCCCTTTAGTCAATGGTCTTGCCAAAATCAAAACTCTGCCAAAATGCCATTTGAATTTTTCAAAGGGCGTCAAAGTTAATCAGAATGAAGGGGCTTAAGAAGGCGAATATTTAACATAAAAAAAGCCTTCCATCATAGATGGAAAGCTTCCGTTTTTTTGGCGCTTAATCTGCGCTAATACTCATCTTCATTGAAGAAGAAATCATCCTTTGTTGGGTAATCCGGCCAAATATCTTCGATGGTCTCGTAGTTATCTCCTTCGTCTTCCAATGCCTGTAAATTCTCTACTACTTCTAGTGGAGCACCTGTTCTCATGGCAAAGTCAATCAGCTCGTCTTTGCTGGCTGGCCATGGAGCATCTTCTAAATATGACGCTAATTCTAATGTCCAATACATTTTTTCCTCTTTATAAGGTCCTTAATTGGCGCAAAAATATCATTTTGACGAATCTGTGCAAGTTCTTTTTTTAAACGCTTATAATGCTGATAAACATATGTTTAGGCCTATCCTCTCGGTTTCCAAGGAATCTCTTCTGCCCCCAATTCCATCGTAAGTTGTCTTGAAAGGGTAAAAAAGTAGTCAGATAATCGATTTAAGTATTGTAAAATCAGTTCATTAACCATTTCATGCTCTTTGAGCGCAACGCAATGACGCTCTGCTCTGCGGCATATGCAACGACAGATATGCGCTGCAGAAACTGATGGATGACCTCCCGGTAGCACAAAAAACCGCATTTCTGGCAAATTCGAGTCCATTTGATCCATCCGCTTTTCTAAATAAACGATATCATCCGATGAAATCATAGGTAGCACCATTTTGTTTTTCACTGGGTCGGCAGCCAATTGTGATCCAATCGTGAAAAGCTCTTCTTGGATTTTGATCAATTCTTGCTTCAGAGTTTCGTTAGTCAAACCGTCACGCAAAGAACCTATGAATGAGTTCAATTCGTCTATAGTACCGTATGACTCTATGCGCAAGTGGTGTTTAGGCAGTCTTGTTCCTCCTAAAATACCTGTACTTCCGTCATCTCCTTTTTTCGTGTAAATCTTCATCTATCAACAATATGAATTAATGCGGGTTTTGCAAAGATTACATTTGCCCGCTTTTAAAAACTCAATGGTAAACATCAATTACGGTAATAAGGTTGTGCAATGGATAACCTTGGCTCTTTTGGCCATTACGTGGGGAAGTTCGTTTATTCTCATGAAAAAGGGGTTAGAATATTTCTCGCCACAAGAAGTGGCGGCCTATCGTATTTCCGTTGCAACATTGGTTCTCTTGCCGTTTTCGTTGCCAAACTTGAGCGTTCTCAGCAAAAATTGGCGTCCATTGTTAATCGCAGGGCTGTTTGGAAATGGAATTCCTGCATTTTTATTTGCCATTGCGCAAACTGAAATACCAAGTTCATTAAGTGGAATACTCAATTCATTAACCTCACTTTTTACACTCGCCATTGGAATAATCTTCTTTAGAGTGGCTTTTTTGCGTTTTCAGATCCTTGGAGTGATTGCCGCACTAATTGGGGCTTTAGGGCTTATAGGTTTTGGCAGTTTAACGGAATTCGGAACCTATGCTAAATACGCATCACTTGTAGTGATTGCATCTGCTTGTTATGGAATAGCGGTAAACATTATTAAATATTACTTGCATGATATCAAACCAGCTCAGATTACTTCCCTCTCGTTTTTGCTGATAGGTCCTCCGGTAGCCATTTATTTGTTTTCTACAACAGATTTCATAACCACCGCTTCAACCAAACCCGATGCGCTGTGGGGCGTATTTTATCTTTCAATTTTAGGAATTGTAGGTACAGCAATAGCAGTAATTATTTTCAACCGCTTGATTAAAGAAACAACCGCTGTCTTCGCGAGCTCTGTCACATACTTGATCCCTGTGGTAGCTTTAACTTGGGGAGTATTTGATGGTGAACAAATCTCTTTGGAACAAGTGGCTTACATGGCAATCATTTTGGTAGGAATATTCTTGATAAATTCATCTGCTCCTGGTCGATTTTTCAACCGAATTTTCAGATAGGTAAGCTTTCTTTGCAGGATGAAAATTCTCCGCCCAATAGCAGTTCTCGCTCTCATTTTACTTCTAATAGAAACCTTTTGCCTCATTATCATTCCTGAGGCGCCAACTCAGGAATTAAATGAAGCCATGAGCGAAGCCGTCTACAAAGAGTATTTCATCATTCAAGTCACTATTTTCAGTTGTTCCTTCATAGCCTTTTTTGCGGGTCTCTTTGCTTTAATCATATCTATTCTGCGCGCTACCCTCAAAGAAAATGCAATAGGACTAGCCTTATTGATGGTCAGCTTCCTTATTCCCATTATCCTCTATTACGCTTAAGAAAGTCAGAATTTATTCAATATCATCAGGGCGAATAACACCATTGCCCCAATAGTACCAAACCATGTGGCATCTGGTATTTTGCGATCAACTGGCCGTGTGACATATCCATAAAGAATAGGAAAGCCCAAGAAACCAATCATCAACAGGAGTTCTGAAAAAGGCCAATTTTTCATTCTCAAAAGAACTCCAGTCAACCCTATAAGAATGAAGGCAATTAGGCCTATGGTTTTCAAGCTTTTAATCATTTATTGATTTATTCACAATCTAGTTTGTTGATAACTCGAAAAGGATTACTTTTGCGCCCCTTTATTAAAGTAAAATTATAGCTATGTACGCAATTGTAGATATAGCAGGGCAGCAATTTAAAGTTGAAAAAGACCAAAAGGTTTACGTTCACAGGTTAGATACAGAAGAAGGAAAGAAGGTAAACTTCGATCGTGTTCTTTTGATTGATGACAAAGGAAAAGTAAACATTGGCGCCCCAGCTATCGAAGGTGCACAAGTAAGTGCAACCGTTCTAGAGCACCTAAAAGGTGACAAAGTAATCGTCTTCAAAAAGAAGAGACGAAAAGGTTACAGAAAGAAAAATGGACACCGTCAGTATTTGACAGAGATCCAAATCAACGACATCGTTGCGTCTGGAGCAAAGAAAGCTGCAGCTCCTAAGAAGGAAGCGGCTCCAATAGCTGAGGCTGTTGCTGAAACGCCAGTTGCTAAGAAAGCTCCTGTCAAAAAAGCACCAGCTAAAAAGGCACCGGCTAAGAAGGCGGCTCCAAAGGCAGAAACTAAAAAAGAAACCAAAAGCGAAGCATAAGCTTTAGAAAAACTTAAATCATGGCACATAAAAAAGGTGTAGGTAGTTCTAAAAACGGTCGCGAATCAGAAAGTAAACGACTCGGAGTGAAAATCTTCGGTGGTCAAAAAGCGATTGCAGGTAACATCATCGTGCGTCAGCGTGGAACTAAACACCACCCAGGCGAAAACGTAGGAATTGGAAAAGATCATACTCTTTTTGCTCTTACTGATGGTCTTGTCGAATTCAGAAAAAGAGTTGGTGATAAATCTTTTGTGTCGGTTGTTCCGAACACAGAAAGCTAAAGCCGCATTAAATCATATTAAAGTCCCGATTTTGCCTGCGGCAGATCGGGATTTTTTGTGTTGATTCGTTTCGTAAATAATTTTTCTTGCATTCAAAACATGCTACAATTAGTAAACATAAGATCAAATAGAGACGAGATAATCGCTTCTCTTAAAAAAAGAAATATTGATGCTGAAGCATTGATTGATGAGGTAATTGCGTTGGATGAAAAGCGCAGAAGCACTCAACAGGTATTGGATCAAAACCTTAATGAGAGTAAAAAGCTTGCTTCAGAAATCGGAATGCTATTCAAGCAAGGAAAACAAGAAGAAGCCCAAGCAGCAAAAAGCAAAACTTCAGACCTTAAAGTCGTAACCCAAGAATTGGATGGTGTTCTGAAAGAAACAGAATCGAAATTAAACACCATTCTTTCATCTATTCCTAACGCACCTCATTCTTCCGTTCCGGCTGGAAAAAGCAGCGAAGACAATGAAACAATTCGAACTTGGGGTGACGCATCTGACGCACCACACCACACACCGCACTGGGATTTAACTTCGAAGTATAAGTTGATCGACTTTGAGACTGGCGTTAAAATAACAGGAGCAGGATTCCCCATATATACAGGCAGAGGGGCGAAACTTCAGCGAGCGTTAATTCAATTTTTCATCGATGAAGCTGATGCTGCTGGATATACTGAGGTAATTCCGCCACTTCTTATTAATGAAGCTTCAGGATTCGGAACAGGACAATTGCCTGACAAAGACGGCCAGATGTACTATGCGAATGAAGATAACCTGTTTTTAATCCCAACGGCTGAAGTTCCAATCACCAATATGTATCGCGATATGATTGTTGATGAAGCCGATCTTCCAATTAAAAACGTAGGATACACGCCTTGCTTTAGAAGAGAGGCCGGATCTTATGGCAAAGATGTAAGAGGTTTAAATCGATTGCATCAGTTTGATAAAGTTGAAATTGTGCAATTAGAAACTCCAGAAAGGTCATATCAAACCTTAGAAAACATGGTTGCTCATGTTGAAGGTCTATTGAGGAAACTGGGGCTTCCTTACCGCGTTTTGCGTCTTTGTGGCGGGGACATGGGTTTCACATCGGCATTAACATATGACTTAGAAGTTTATTCTGCTGGACAAGGCAGGTGGTTAGAGGTAAGTTCTGTTTCAAACTTTGAAACCTACCAAGCCAATAGGATGAAACTCCGCGTTAAACGAAAAGACGGGAAAAAAGAAATGGCGCATACTCTTAATGGCAGTGCTCTTGCTCTCCCCAGAATTGTTGCTGCGTTGTTAGAGAATAATTTCGATGGCGAAAAAATCAACATTCCTGCCGTTCTTGTACCTTACACTAAATTCGAAACCATCTCATAATGAAAACTGTAGCTGCAATTCTTTACATCGCATTTTTGACCGTGTCAATTACTTCTTGTAATAGCGCTACCAAAAAGGAACGCCTAGAAAGAATAGACAGTTTAGGCATTCATTTAAATTATGTGGAAGAGACGATTGCCGAACTTGATTCTGTTCTCATAGAAAATAGAATTGCTGATATCAATCAGACAAACCAGTGGCTTGGTGATAATATTACTGACACCTTGGCAAGGGTAGAAGGCATAGCAATTGGCGATTTTTTTCGCACAGGTAAGTTTCTAGGCCAGGCAAAATCGAGGTATAATGAAGTAAGTAAAGAGCTGCGCTTCAGCAAGAAGCAACTAGAAACTTTGCGCAATGACGTAAAAAATAGTTTTTACAGCGAAGAAGAATTCAGCGGCTATTTCAATACTGAATCTCAATCAATTGCAAAACTCGTGGATGCCACTGATGAGCTTAAAAGCAAGTACGAAATGAGTGACACAAGATTTACAAAGTTTAAGCCCCTTGCTAAAGGCATTATCGACTCAATAAAAACAGTCATCTATGGTTCTGAGCCGGTATCTAAATAACCTGCTCCTTATACTGCTTATCGCAGCTTCCTTCGGTGATATTAATGCACAAGGCACCACTGATGATCAGCTCGCTGCTTATTATTATCGTGAAGGTTCGTTTGATAAGGCTGTCATCTACTATGATCGCCTTTATGAAAACAACCCTTCAGACGACAATTACAATTATCTCCTAAAGTGCTTTCTTGCCCTTGAAGACTATAAATCAGCAGAAAAATTAGCTGAAAACCAAGTCAAAAAACACCCATCTACCATGCGATATAAGGTAGATGTAGGAACCATTTACAATAAGTCGGGAGACGAATCCAAGGCCGAAAAAGAATACTCGAAGATCATCAAAAGCCTCGATAAGGCTTCTGTGAGCCAGATTCTAGAACTGGGCAAGGCTTTTTCTGAAATTGATGAAAACCAACTTGCTTTAGAAGTTTATTATAAAGGAAGAAAGCAAGTCGGCAAGGCCTATCCTTTCAATTTTCAAATAGCTCAAATTCTAGGTCAACAAGGGAATATTGAAGGTATGATTACTGAGTATCTAGATGTGTTGGAAATAAGTACTGGATATATCCAAAGCGTTCAAAACACACTGAATAGAGTCATAGGGTTTGATGAGGAAAGTAAATACAACGCTATTCTTAAGGAACAATTAATGCTCCGCATTCAGAAAAATCCTGAATCAGACATTTACTCTCAAATGTTGATTTGGGCGTTAATGCAGCAAAACAAATACGAAGCGGCTATGATCCAAGTGAAAGCATTGGACAAGCGAAATAAAGAAGATGGACAGCGTGTGGTGTCATTAGCAAAGATCGCTGTCAATAATTACAAATATGATGTTGCTATTGATGGATATAACTACTTAAAATCCAAAGGTCCAAACAATTATTATTATACTGAATCCTACATAGCAATGTTGGAGGCAATGAAGCTCAAAGTAATTAACTCAGCGTACTCCGAATCCTCTATTAATCAATTAATACTTGAATATCAGAAAGCCTTAGAAGAGTTTGGTAGACGACCTTCCACTTCTCAATTGATTGTTGATTTTGCGCACATAAAGGCCTTTTATCAAAGTAAATACAACAATGCAGCCACCCAAGAAGCTATTGAGTTATTGCAAAACGGATTATCAATTCCAGGGTTAGACGACCGTCAATTAGCGTTCACGAAAATTGAACTGGCTGACATTTACGTGCTAACGGGCTTTATTTGGGATGCTTCACTTCTTTATGGTCAAGTAGAAAAGAAGTTTAAATATGATGAAATTGGGTTTGAGGCTAAATTGAAGAACGCAAAGGTTTTCTATTATAGTGGTGATTTTGGATGGTCCGAAGCCCAATTAGACGCGCTCAAAGGTTCCACTTCAAAGCTGATTTCAAATGATGCTTTAGAATTATCAGTTTTTATATCTGATAATACTGGTCTTGACACTACTACTGAGGCGCTGAGTATATTTTCAAAGTCAGAACTGATGCTTGCTCAACATAAATATGACAGTGCCCTTTACATGTTGGGGTTGATAGAATCAAACTTCCCGGGTCATGAACTTTCAGATAATATTCTATTTCAAAAAGCCGCTATTGCCAATGACAGAGGTGACTATCCTTTGGCGATAAAAAATTACATGGCTGTTTATGAAAAATATCCTAGTGATATTCTTGCAGACAATGCTCTGATTGAGGCCGGTAGGCTATATGAAACGGCTCTGAACGATAAAGAAAAGGCAATGGGTATTTACGAAACTATACTCACTGAATATTCAAGCAGTCTTTTCGTAGTTGAGGCTCGAAAAAGGTTCAGAAGTCTTCGCGGTGACTTCATTCAATAAACCACAAATAACTTACGCTTGGTTGTTAGTTACTTTCCGCAAGTCATAATGGCGATGCATCCGTTTTATCTAGATTCGCTTTAATAATGGCGAAGCAAGCAGAAGAAAGTTTTCAAAAACGCAGACTAAGAGGGTCATACATTTCTGTGATCCTTAGTGTTTCTCTAGTACTTTTCACTTTAGGAATGCTAGGCCTTGTGATGCTCTACGCCCAAAAACTTAGTGTTCAAGTAAAAGAAAATATAGGATTTACCATTTACCTAGAAGACGACATCAAAGAAGTAGATGTTGAACGCCTTCAGAAAGCGATAGATATTTCACCCTATTCCCTTTCAACAGTATATATCTCCAAGGATGATGCCGTTGACTTACTCAAAACGGATTTAGGAGAAGACTTTATGCAGTATTTAGATTATAACCCCCTTCTTGCCAGTATCGAGGTAAAGATGAAAGCTGAATATGCGCATCCTGATAGTCTAGCCAACATCAAATCTCAATTAATTAAAAGCTCAAAAGTCAAAGAAATCTCTTATGAGGAGTCACTTGTGAAAATGGTTCAAGAGAACATACAGCGAGTTGGAGTGCTTATGCTTGCCTTTTCCTTGCTGTTATTAGTCGTTGCAATTGCATTAATCAACAATAGCATAAGGCTTTCCATTTACAGTAAACGCTTCCTTATTAAGAGTATGCAGTTGGTTGGAGCAACGCAACCCTTTATTCGCAAACCCTTTGTCCAAAAAGGTGTCGTTCATGGAATTTACAGTGCTCTGATTGCTATTCTGTTGATTATGGGCGTGATGTATTACTCTCAACAATACCTTCCAGACTTGATTCAAATTCAGGATATAGAAATTTTAGCATATCTATTTGTAATTGTTATGATCTTGGGAATTGTAATTTCGTGGGTTTCCACTAGTCTTGCAGTGAGAAAATTTATTAGAACTCGAAGCGACAAATTGTATTGATCATGAGCCAACAAAATGACCACCACGAATTTCCACTAGGAAAGCAAAATTTCATCCTAATAGCAATCGGAGTTCTTACTGTAATCATCGGATTCTTTTTGATGAGTGGCGGTGGAGCTGAAGATGCTTCTTCCTTTAATCCTGATGTGTTTAGTGCTCGAAGAATGTACGTTGCACCTATTGCGATTCTCGCAGGGTATGGCATCGTTATGTGGGGAATCATTAAAAAGTAATTTAATTGAGTGCGATTGAAGCTATTATCCTTGGAATTATTCAAGGGTTAACTGAGTTCCTGCCCGTTAGCAGCAGTGGTCACCTTGAATTGGCGAAGGCCGTCCTTGGAGATCAAAGTTTACCAGAAGAAAGCTTACTATTTACAGTTGTTCTGCACTTCGCAACGGCTTTAAGTACCATCGTTATTTTCAGAAAAGAAATTGCTGAAATATTTACTGGCCTTTTACAATTCAAATGGAATGAACAGGCTGAGTTTTCAGTAAAAATTATTCTTTCTATGATCCCTGCTGCGGTCATTGGAGTTATTTTCAATGATCAGATTGAAGCTCTTTTTTCGAGACAAATCTTACTCGTTGGCGCAATGCTTATTCTTACAGGGTTGCTTCTCTTCCTTGCTGATCGGGCAAAAAACACCAACAAAAAGGTAACCTATAGCAGCGCATTGCTTATTGGAATTTCTCAAGCCATTGCTATTTTGCCAGGTATAAGCAGAAGTGGCGCCACCATTTCAACTTCGGTGCTTTTGGGTATAGATCGAGAACGAGCCGCAAGATTTTCATTCCTCATGGTTGTGCCTCTTATTCTTGGGAAAATGGCCAAAGACTTATTGGAAGGTGGAATTGCTAAATCACAAATGGAGATACTACCTCTTGTATTGGGAGCTCTGGCTGCATTCATTTCAGGCCTAATCGCTTGTCAATGGATGATATCACTGGTGAAGAAAAGCCAACTTAAATACTTCAGCTTTTACTGCTTAATTGTTGGCACCATTGCCATATTAATAAGTTTGTAGAAGTCAGACACAGCTCAGCCACTAAATTTCATCAATTCTTGACAGCAGAAAAAAAACCATTCGGATTAACTCTTTTAGTAGATAAGCCTATCGAGTGGACCTCCTTCGATGTCGTGAACAAACTCCGATACACGGCAAAAAGAGTTACTGGAAGAAAAAAAATCAAAGTCGGTCATGCTGGAACTTTAGACCCACTTGCTACTGGTTTGGTTATCATTTGTGTTGGAAGCCATACGAAGCTGATTAATGACCTCATAGGCTTGTCAAAACAATATACTGGAACAATTAAACTTGGCGGCACTACACCGTCATATGATTTAGAAACAGAAATAGATCAAACCTTTGAGCTTCCTCCACGCGATTCTGAAGCTTTAATAAAAGTAGCTCAACAATTCGTTGGCGAAATTGAACAAATGCCACCAGCGTTTTCAGCAAAAAAAGTGAATGGACAAAAAGCATATCATCTCGCCCGAAAAGGAAAGGAGGTGAACTTGAAGCCAGCAGCAATTAGTATCCAAAAGTTTGACATTGACCCTTCAAGCTTCCCGGACATTAACTTCATACTTGATTGTAGTAAAGGAACTTATGTGAGAAGCTTGGCTTATGATTTTGGAAAAGCCCTCAACTCAGGTGCGCATTTAACGTCCTTGAGAAGGACACAAATAGGTGATTTCAAAATAGAAAATGCCCATTCCATTGAAAGCGCCATAGAAGCAATAGAAACTGCCGATATAGAATCGCAATAATAGCATTCGGAAAAGTGCTTTTTAATGTTAAGTTTGCAACCCTTTTTTAAGGGTTGATATACTCAAACTAAAACGTTTATGAAGCTTTCACAGTTTAAATTCGATCTTCCAAAGGAACTAGTAGCAGAATATCCATCAGAACATAGAGATGAGGCCAGATTAATGGTCGTTGATGTTAAGAACGGAACTATCGAACACAAGGTTTTCAAAGATGTGGTTAACTACTTTGATGAGGGAGATGTTATGGTGTTGAATAACACTAAAGTTTTTCCTGCAAGACTTTACGGTAACAAAGAGAAAACAGGGGCGAAGATTGAAGTTTTCCTTCTGAGAGAATTGAATAGAGAAAGTCGACTTTGGGATGTATTGGTAGATCCTGCCAGAAAAATCAGAATTGGAAACAAGCTTTACTTTGGTGAGGATGATTCATTGGTTGCTGAGGTAATAGACAACACTACATCAAGAGGTAGAACGCTGCGTTTCTTGTTTGACGGTAGTTATGAAGAGTTTAGAGAAACTCTTATGGGCTTAGGAAACACTCCTCTTCCAAAATATATTCATAGAGAAGTAGAGCCAGAAGATGAAGCTCGATATCAAACTATTTATGCAGAGGCTGAAGGTGCGGTTGCTGCGCCTACTGCTGGACTTCACTTCAGTAGAGAGGTGTTGAAGAGGTTAGAGCTTAAAGGAATCGATTTTGCTAAACTCACACTTCATGTCGGTTTAGGAACTTTTAGAACTGTAGAAGTAGAAGACCTGACAAAGCATAAGATGGATTCAGAGCAAGTTGAAATACCACAAGAATGTTGTGATATTGTGAACAGCGCAAAGAAGAGAAAGAAAAGAATCTGTGCCGTTGGAACTACCTCGATGAGATCCATGGAAACGTCCTTCTCAACAGACAATATGTTGAAGTCATATAGTGGTTGGACGAACAAATTCATTTTTCCTCCTTATGATTTTAGTGTAGCTGATAGCATGATTACTAATTTCCATGTTCCAGAATCAACCCTTCTGATGATGATTTCAGCATTTGGAGGCTATGATTTAATCATGGAAGCTTATTCTCAAGCCATCAAGGAGAAATATCGCTTCTATAGCTATGGCGATGCCATGCTCATTTTAACATAGTCTCACATAAATGAATCGCTGCGCACTCATTGTTGCCGGTGGCAAAGGTGCTCGCATGCAAAGCGAGCTGCCCAAACAATTTATGTTGCTTCTTGACGTGCCTGTTCTCATGCACACTATGGAAAGGTTTGCGCTTGCCGATGAAAGTCTTCAGATCATTCTTGTGCTTCCAAAAGATCAAATACAATTTTGGAAAGGCCTGTGTAGACAGTTGGATTTCGATATAGAACATACCATTGTAGAAGGCGGAATTACGCGATATCAATCTGTTCAGAATGGCCTGAATAACTGCCCTGACGAGGGACTCGTAGCTATTCATGATGGTGTTCGCCCGTTAATTTCAGTTGAACTTATTCAAAAATGCCTAGCGGCAGCAGATAAAAATGGCTCAGCATTACCCGTTCTTCCAGTCACCCAAAGCTTAAGAAAGGTTAGCGGAAATGATAGTAAAGCAATGAGTCGAGAAGGAATCATGGAAGTTCAAACGCCTCAATGTTTCGACTTATCGTTGCTTAAACCTTGTTACGACAAATCTTTTGACGAAACATTTACCGATGACGCCACCGTTTTTGAAGGATCTGGCCACTCTATCCATCTAGTGGAAGGTGAGTCTACTAACCTCAAGATAACTACACCAGCTGATTTAAAAATCGCTGAGGCTATCTTGGGAATGACTAAGAACTGAGGCTTACCTTTGCCCTAATGCTTCCTAAGAAAAGAAACATACGGTCTTTAAGTACCGATGAAATCATTGCGTTTTTTGCTGACCACAATCAACCTAAATTTCGTGCGACACAAGTCGAGCAATGGCTCTGGCAAAAACAAGTCAAATCATTCGATGAAATGACAAATTTGCCAAAAGAAATGCGGCCAATTTTAGAAGAGCATTTTATCATAAATGAACTTTCTATTGCTGATGAGCAGCTCAGTAACGATGGCACTGTCAAGCTTGCTTTTAAACTTCATGATGGCAAAATTGTAGAAGGCGTATTAATTCCCGTTAAAGACCGCATGACGGCTTGTATCTCATCACAGGTTGGTTGCAGTCTATCATGCAAGTTTTGTGCGACAGGTAAGCTGAAAAGAATGAGGAACTTGGAGCCTGATGAAATTTTTGATCAAGTGGTAGCTGTCAAAGAAATAGCCGAAAAATATTACCAAAAACCGCTTTCAAACATCGTTTATATGGGCATGGGAGAGCCTCTACTTAATTATAAGAATGTGGTCACTTCCATTGACCGAATTACCAATGACATTGGCTTAGGAATGTCTCCAAAACGCATAACTGTTTCAACGGCCGGCATCTCAAAAATGATCGTGAAATTAGCCGATGATAAAGTCAAGTTTAGGTTGGCGCTTTCATTGCATGCTGCTAACGACAAAAAACGAAGCGAAATAATGCCGATTAATGACCAGAACACTCTGGAAAGTCTCGCTGAAGCATTAGATTACTTTCATAGTCAAACTAAGAATAGAGTCACCTTTGAATACATCATTTTTAAGCATTTTAATGACACACTAATCGATGCCGAAGAGTTGGTTAAATTTCATAAAAAAGTTCCTGGAAGAGTCAACATCATCGAATACAACCCAATAGATGATGGTGAGTTTGAGCAAGCCGATGAAGATAAAGTAGATGCCTTTGCGGCATATCTTGAACAAAATAAAGTGACCGTAAATATTAGACGCAGTAGAGGCAAAGACATCGATGCTGCTTGCGGTCAATTGGCCAATAAGAATCAAGCTGCCGTTGAAGTTAATCCATAAAATACTGCTTCTTTTTACCCTAGTACTTTTCAATTCTAGCGGCCTTGCTCAAAACAATAGTATAAAATGGAGTTCAGCTCTTGAAATTCCAAAATCTGAAGACATAGTCGACTTCATATTGGTAGAAGATACCATACCTGCCCTGATATCAAAATATGGCGAGGCCATCATAATGCGCTCTTTCACGGATCCAGCTCAAGAGTTCCCTCTCTTTATCCGCACTGATCAAGACCAAACTCTAGAACAGTATCATGTGATAAATGATCGGCTATTCACCCTTGAAAGTCAAATAAAAGATGAAAAAACTGAGTACAAATTAGTGGTATACCAACTAAAAAGTACGCGAGCAGATAGAGTCTTTGAAAGAGTAGTTAGTCCTAATAAAAAGTTCTCTTTGAATAAGACTCGACCTTTGTTTTTTAGCACATCAAAAGATGGACAACAAATATTATTGTGTCAACAAAAATCATACGAAAAACAGTCCACAGCTCAATTCAATTTAATCGTTTCTGGAGAAAATAGCAGCGAAAACATAGCACTTCCTAGTGAGTTTGATAGTGATGACGTAGAATTACTTGGTGCTGCCATCGACAACTCTGGTATTGTATATTTCGCAACTGAAACAGGCATCAAACTGAACAGTCCGTTTCGCAAGAAATACCTTGTTTATAGCTATCATCCCGAGTCGAAAACTCTGACAGAGTTTGACCTTACCTCCAATGAATTTTTCATTCTTGACTTGATTGTAACCACCTCTCAAGAAAATGCTATGATCAGCTGTTTGTATAGCACTGAACCCCTAGTGGAAGACAAATCAACGGGATACACTTTTGTTCAACTTTCCAAGGATGGAAAAGAGGTAAAAACCCGTTTGGCAGCGACATTTAACAATCAAATAATAGCCCAATTTGGAGAGGACGAAGGCGGTATCAAAAACATAAAGGATCTCTTTTTAGTTACGACAATTCAAACCGAAACTGAAACATGGGTTGCAATGGAAAAACGATATAAAAGCCGCATTTGCACGGTAGATCCACATACGGGAATAATGACTTGTACTGATCAATTCCATTTCAACGCTGTTGCATTCGAAAATGTATTCAATAACGAAAAAACCGTTTCTGTAAACAAGAGGCAAATTGATTATGACTCCCCAAGTATTTTCACAAAGCAAGCACTAGTGCAGCACAATAAAGACATTTTTATGTTCTATAATGATCACTTCAAAAATGTCAATACTTCTAATGATTTTGTGATGAGTAATACGAATAGATCCATAATGAAATATGCGAGAATTAATGGCTCTGACAATGCAACAAGTGGAACCTTAGGTGAGGGCAGACAATCAGATTTTGTATTCGTTCCAGCATTAGGTGCACCGCAATTTGGAAACATCACATTCCTGCTTGCCGCAGATGGAAAATTCTACCGGTATGGGAAATTAGATCTTAATCAACTTCATGAGGCAAAGTAGGCATAGAATTAGTGTAAGTTTGACCATCAATTTGCAAGGAGCGTAGTGATATCATTAGACAGCATAAAGGCGCCAATCGCCAAAGAAATGGATTCTTTCGAAGACAAGTTTCGACAGTCAATGAAGAGCTCTGTGCCATTGCTCGACAAAATCACGCATTACATTGTAAAACGAAAGGGCAAGCAAATTAGGCCCATGTTTGTCTTTCTTTCTGCTCAAGCTCTTGGAGGAATTACTGAAAGTACACACAGAGGAGCCGCCCTTATTGAGCTCTTGCATACAGCAACCCTTGTTCATGATGATGTTGTTGATGACTCCTTCGAACGAAGAGGTTTTTTCTCTATAAATGCCCTTTGGAAAAATAAAATTGCTGTCTTAGTGGGAGACTATCTCTTATCTCGCGGCTTACTTTTAGCGATTAAAAACAAAGAATTTAAACAATTAGAGATCGTTTCTGCGGCTGTAGAAGGAATGAGTGAAGGGGAATTACTTCAAATCGAAGAAAGTCGCGGAGTAAACCTGAAGGAAGATATTTACTTTGAAATAATTCGTCAAAAAACAGCCACATTAATTGCAAGCTGCTGTGCCTGTGGCGCATCATCAGCCGGAGCTAATGATGAAATGATAGAAAAAATGCGAAATATTGGAGAAAAGATCGGCATTGCTTTTCAAATCAAAGACGATCTTTTTGACTATGGTCTCGGAGGAAAAATCGGTAAACCAACAGGCATCGATATCAAGGAAAAAAAGAGCACTTTACCTCTTATCTACGCCCTCAATAATGCATCTAGCAGTGACAAAAGAAGAATCCTAAGAATAGTCAAGAGAAATAGTAAAAATAAAAAGGAAGTTGACCATGTGATCAACTATGTCCTGCAATCAGGAGGCATTGAATACTCAGACGAAAAAATGAGAAATTATGCGTCAAATGCCATTGATGAAATAAAATCGCTGCCTGAAACAGAAGCACGAAATTCATTGATTCAACTCGTTCAGTTCACAATTGACCGAGAGAAATAAAATTGCTCTTATCGCCTATAAAACAAGCTTAACCATAAAGTTAACTTTGAAAAATCAACTGACATGAAAAATAATGTATTCACTCTTGCGATAATCGCTCTTTTCGGTTTTGGTCTCTCCTCATGCAACAAATGCGTTACCTGTGGAAGCTGCGATGAAGGAGTGACGTTCATTAATTCTAATGGCACTGAGTCAACTGAAGCGGAAATATGCGAAAATGACGCTGCAAACAAGGACAACTATAATGCTGCCATTGCTGATTACGAATCATATGGTTGTACTTGCAACTAACAGATGAGAAGTTAACACAGCAGTCTAGCGCTTATGGACCTCTAAGAAAAAGCGCTTTCCCCAGTAATGTCTAAGCCCGTTATTAGCAAGTGGATATCATGTGTCCCTTCATAGGTAATCACAGATTCTAAATTCATCATGTGACGCATGATTGGGTATTCGTTTGTAATCCCCATTCCGCCAAATATTTGTCGTGATTCTCTCGCAATTTCAATGGCAATTTCAACACTATTCCTTTTAGCCATTGAAATCTGAGCTGAGGTAGCCTTTCCTTGATTTTTAAGTTGTCCAAGGCGAAAAGCCAATAGCTGCGCCTTGGTAATCTCTGTAACCATTTCAGCGAGCTTCTTCTGTTGCAATTGAAAGGCAGCGATTGGCTTACCGAATTGTTGCCTTTCTTTAGCGTATCTCAACGCAGAATCGTAACAATCCATGGCCGCTCCTATGGCGCCCCAGCTGATACCAAAGCGCGCAGAATCCAAACAGCCAAGTGGTGCTCCGAGCCCGGACTTCCCAAGCAAAATATTTGCCTTAGGCACCTTTACATTTGAAAACACAAGCTCTCCGGTATCTGAAGCTCGCAACGACCACTTTCCATGCATGGTAGGGGTTGTAAAGCCTTCCATTCCGCGTTCAACGATCAAGCCATGTATTCGTCCTTCTTCATTTTTCGCCCAAACAACGGCTATATCCGCGAAAGGCGCATTTGAAATCCACATTTTAGCCCCATTCAAAATAACGTGGTCTCCGGCATCTTTGAAATTAGTTACCATTCCACCAGGATTACTCCCGTGGTCGGGTTCAGTCAAACCAAAGCAGCCAATCATATCTCCAGCGGCCAACTTTGGTAAATATTTTTTCCTCTGTTCTTCAGATCCATATGCATATATCGGATACATAACCAATGAACTCTGCACAGATGCCGTTGAACGTAATCCACTGTCTCCACGTTCAAGCTCCTGCATTATCAATCCATATGATATTTGATCCAAGCCAGCCCCGCCATATTCCTCAGGAATATATGGTCCAAAAGCACCAATTTCCGCTAGTCCTTTAATCAAATGCCTTGGGAATTCAGCTTTTTCGTAAGCCTCCTCGATAATTGGCGTTACTTCTTTTTTTACCCAAGCGCGGGCAGTATCACGAATAAGCTTATGCTCTTCTGTCAATAAATCATCGATGTTGTAATAATCTACACCTTGAAAGCGGTCTTCACGATTTGCCATGTCTGCATTAAAATTAATAGTGCGAAGTTAGAAGAATGTTTGCCTCAATTTGTTCACTTTGAGACTAGCTTTGCTAACAATGAATTGGATAGATAAAGTCAGTCAAAATCATTCCATTGAATTTATAATGCTCACATTGTTTCTCGCATTATTAGGGTTGATGCGCCAAAATGAGTTTGTAAGATTGGGTCTTTTTCTGCGTGCGTTCACGAATTCCTCCCTTATTAGTCAGCAGGTACGAGAAGAAAAAGCCTTTAATAGAATAGCCATACCATTAGTCATCCTTGTGGTTTCAGTGTTGTCATTTTTCTTCGCAAAGACCCTTCATCATTTCAATTATTTCTCTGACTGGTCATTCCTATCCCTGTTCTTTTCGTTAAGCGTTCTAATCATTGCGGTAACCGCATTAAGGAGCACTATTTACTTCGGGTTAAGTGTTCTTTTCAAGCTCAATTATATACATCGGGCACACACATTTCATTGGCTTCTTAACAACTTCATTCTCGCTCTTATAATTCTCGCTCTTAACATTCTATACACGTTTGGCCCAAACATGATTGATAACACTTTAATTATTACAGGTTTAATAATGATTGTGGCGCTATATTTAATTCGTTCATTCAGGCTATTCACTCTTTTCCTTGCCGAAGCGCGTATCCCTCTCTTATATAATGTTTTGTACCTTTGCGCGCTCGAATTTCTACCACCGACTTTAGTGGTCATGGTAGTTTGGAGAGCCGGACTAGGATAAATCACGATTGAAGTATGAGCAGCGAAGCGACAGCGAAGAAGAAAATTAAGACAATTCTTGTAAGTCAACCCAAGCCCGAAAGCGATAAGTCACCTTATTTCGATCTTGGTAAAAAGAACAAATTGAAAATTGATTTTAGACCTTTCATTCATGTTGAAGGTCTTACCGCACAGGAGTTTCGTAAGCAGCGTATTCAAATCCTTGATCACACTGCAATCATTTTCACTTCAAGAAATGCTGTAGATCATTTTTTCAGACTTGCTACAGAATCCCGGGTTACCGTTCCTGAAACGATGAAGTATTTCTGCATGTCTGAAGCAATTGCCTTTTATCTGCAGAAGTATGTAGTCTACAGAAAGAGAAAGATTTTTGTTGGTGAGCGTAAATTCTCTGATTTAATGCCTCTTATTAAAAAGCAGATCAACGAACGCTACTTATTGCCTTCTGCGGATAAGCTAAAAGAGGATATTACCAATCAACTTGAAGAAAGTGAAGTGAAGTTCACTCGTGCAATCTTTTATCGTACTGTAATCAGCGACTTGAGTGATTTAGAAGACGTTAAATATGATATGCTCGTGTTTTTTAGCCCGAGCGGAATCAAGTCTCTTTTCCATAATTTTCCTGATTTTGTTCAAGGAGAAACTCGCATTGCAGCGTTTGGAGCGACTACTCATAAGGCTGTTGCTGATCACAATTTAAGACTTGACTGCACCGCTCCCACATCCGAATATTCTTCGATGACCGCTGCGATTAATTCGTATGTGAAGTCACAACTGAAGTAAGTACTATTTCTTTTGAGCACCTTTGACCTTCAATTATGGAGCTCAACTATGTATTTCCTAAGTCTGAGAAGCTAACACATCAAAAGCTTTTCGATGTTCTTTTTAAAACGGGAAATAGAGCTTTTCAATACCCCGTTTTGGCTATTTGGTCTTATGCTGATTTGCAACATGATGTTCGCGCTCAAATAGGGTTTAGTGCTCCAAAAAAGCACTTCAAGAAAGCACATGATCGCAATAGAATCAAGCGATGGATCAGAGAATCCTACCGAACACAGAGTGGTGATCTTAAAAACACTCTTCTCCAAAAGAACAAGCAAATTGTGATTCATTTCATCACGGTTAAAAACGATAACATTTCTTTTGACCTCATTCAGCCCAAAATCAAGTTACTTTTGAATGAAATCACCGAACAGGTAATGAATGCTGAGTAAATTTTTCATTCTTTTAATTCGTTTTTATCAAGGTGCGATTTCGCCATATTTTTCGGCAAATTGTCGATATTCTCCTACTTGTTCTGAGTTTGGAGTTCAGGCATTGAAAAAACATGGAGCCCTTAAAGGTGGTTGGTTAACTATCAAACGATTTGGTTCATGCCATCCTTGGGGCGGTAGCGGTTATGATCCTGTTCCTTAACTATTTTAATATGAATTCTACTTTTCGAAAGACCATAATAATTGCTGCAGTTGCGGTAACTAGCTTCCTCAGTTTTGGCTTTGTAGAAAGCTATTTTGAGCTTTCCAAAAACTTGGATATTTTCAGCACAGTATACCGAGAAATCAACGTTAAATACGTGGAAGAAACTAACCCTGGAAAGCTTATTAAAACCGGAATTGACGCCATGCTTGGGTCGCTAGACCCTTATACAAATTACATCGCAGAAGCAGACATAGAAGACTACAAATTCATGACAACACATGAATATGGTGGAATTGGTGCATTAATCGGAACCCGCGATGGTGATATTATTATCACCGAACCCTATGAATCTTCACCAGCGACTAAAGGAGGAATTGTTGCGGGAGATATAATCTTAAAGGTAGGAGACATTGACGCCAAAGGGAAGAATTCTGGTGAACTAAGCGAATTGCTTAAAGGTGAATCGGGAACAAATGTGGAAGTTACCATCTACCGAAAATCAACGGATGAAACCATTACGACTTCTATCACACGAGAGAAGATTAAATTAGACGATGTCCCCTACTTTGGGATGATTGATGAAGAAGTCGGCTACATTAGTTTAAGAGGGTTTACTCAAACCGCCAGTAGAGAAGTAAAAAAAGCATTCGAAGAACTGAAAAGTGAAAAAGGAATGAAAAAGCTTGTCCTTGATTTGCGCGGTAATGGAGGAGGCCTTTTAAATGAGTCGGTCAACATTGTGAACTTTTTCGTTCCAAAGGGTGAGAAAATTGTAGAAACAAAGGGGAAATTAAAGGAGCATTATAGTTTGCACAAAGCCTTAAACTCACCTCTCGATCTTGAAATTCCGCTTGTTGTCCTTATTGACGATGGTTCTGCTTCTGCTTCTGAAATTGTTTCAGGGAGTCTTCAAGATTTAGATCGGGCAGTTCTCATTGGACAAAATAGTTTCGGTAAAGGATTGGTTCAAACTACCACGGAACTCTCTTACAATTCCATGCTGAAAATCACCATTGCCAAATATTACATCCCAAGTGGAAGATGTATTCAACGAATTGATTACGGAAAGCGTGACGCAAAAGGAAAGGCGGTTAATGTGCCGGATTCTTTGATTACAGCGTATGCAACTGCGAATGGGCGAGTCGTGAAAGATGGCGAAGGAATTACTCCGGATATTGAAGTGGAAGTGGAACAATATAGTGCCTTGCTCGCTACATTGCTAAATGAAAATATCGTTTTTCAATTTGCTACAAACTACTATTTCAATCACGATAGCATAGCTCAGCCAGAGGAGTTTCAGCTTTCAGATTCAGAGTTTGAAAGCTTTGTGGAATTTGCTCTAACGCATGACTTTCAATATAAAACAGGAAGTACAGAAATGATGAAAGAACTTCGAGAAATGATCGAAGAAGATGAATTTATGGAAGATGTTTCTGAGGAGTTCAAAGCACTCTCAGCAAAACTAGAAAGAGATAAGCGTGAAGATCTATTCAAATTCAGAGAAGAAATTGAAGTTATTCTTGAAAACGAGATAGCGAGTAGATATTATTACTCGCGTGGCCGAATAAGAGCATTTATGTCGCACGATCCAGAAATAATCAAGGCTCTTGAGGTGCTAAATAATAAAAGCTACTACGATTCCGTTATTGACGGCACGTGTGAAGGTTGCCTGACGAAAAAGGGTTAAATTCACCCACTTTTAAACAAACCTATGATCCTTAACGAGACCCATCATCGATGGCTCTTTCTTATTGGCTTATGTCTTGTCGCGATAGGGTTACCTCTCTCCAAAGCTTTCATAAGCATTGGTGGAATTACGCTAGCTGTCAATTTTTTGCTAGAAGGTAATCTGAAGGCAAAGTTTCGCACGCTAATTTCCTCCCCCATAATACTGTTGCTTATTAGTGTATTTCTAATGCACTTAGTTGCATTGATCTGGACCAGTGATTTCGGCCATGCATTGAAGGATATAAGAATTAAGCTCCCTCTTTTACTTTTTCCAATCATTATCCCTTTATCAAAACCCCTCTCGAAAAAAGAACTGCATTTAGTACTTGGTGTTTTTACATCTACCGTTCTATTGACTTCATTTCTCTCAACTTGGGAGTATTTCCAAACGAAGGACAACCCTTCATTTGATTTCAGGTCAATCTCTTTATTTACAAGTCACATACGATACGCCTTAATGGTTTGTATCGCCTATTTGATACTTCTGAACTTGGCTTGGAATGAAAAAAGCAATGAGAGCGCCAGAGTCAGCTATATTCTCCTAGCTGTTTGGTTAAGCATTTTTGTTTTTATTCTTCAATCCATGACTGGAATAGTGGCGTGGCTGCTGTGCAGTTATCTGTTGCTGATTTACACCTTGTCATACATTAAAATATCAGTTTTTCGTATCATTTCCTTAACTGTAATTACGATTGCCCCTTTGATTATTGGCTCCTACATTGCATTTCATGTTGATGCTTTTTACCCGAATGAGCAACCCGACTTCTCCGAATTAAAAACCGAAACAGCCGGTGGGGCACATTACGATCACGACACGAATAATTTAATGCTCGAAAACGGTCATTATATCAATATTAATATCGCCAATTACGAATTAGAAAAGGAGTGGAATCAGCGGAGTAACCTAACATTCTGGGATAGTTTAGATCGCACTCAACAGCCCATTAATGCCACAATAATCCGTTACTTAACGAGCAAAGGCCTCACTAAAGACTCCGTTGGAATTAATGCCTTAACCGATCAAGACATTCTGGCCATTGAAAACGGAGTAGCCAACGTTCGCTTTCTTTACGGGAACCCAATTGATAATCGTGTTTATACGGTCATTTGGGAGTTTGACAGGATGATGAATGAAAAACGCGTTCAAGGACATTCTGTAACCCAGCGCTTTCTTTTTTGGAAAACAGGTTTCAATATTTTTAAAGAAAACTGGCTATTTGGCACCGGAACAGGAGACATCAATGCTTCCTACGAGAAAATGTATAACCAAAGTGATACAGAAGTCAATAAAAAATACAGATTAAGGGCCCACAATCAATTTCTGGCGTTTGGGGTAACTTTTGGTGTATTGGGTCTTTCTATTTTTCTTTTATCGATTATTCTCCCATTTATCACTATGAAAAGCGCAAATAGCTTTTTATACATCGGCTTTGCTATAGTCATTTACGCAAGTATGCTTAATGAAGACACCTTAGAGACACAAACGGGTGTTACACTCTACGCATTTTTCAATGTGTTATTATTATTCGGGATTCAAGCTTTGTCAGAAGATGACAGTACCTCTTCGTAGATAGCGAACGACTTTTTAGCCGTTTCAGATTTACTGAACTTCTTTACTTTTTTCATGCCCCCAGCAATACAAGTTGACCTCAATGCCGCATCAGAAAGCATTCTATTCACAGATTCCGCTAGCTGATTCGGCTCTTGAACCTCACAAAGTAGTCCGCAGACTTCGTGTTCAATTACTTCTACTATACCACCTGCTTTGGTTGCAACTACGGGTACTTCAGAAGCCAAGGCATCCAGGATAGATGTGCCTAGACCTTCCGTTTTAGAAGTAATTAAGAACAGGTCTAATTCCTTTAATAACGCTGGCACGTCTCTTCGAAAACCTGTCAAAATAATATGCCCTTGCATCCCTTGCCGATCAATATACTCTTCGATTTCTTTTCTGCTTGGCCCTTCTCCTATCGCAATGAATTTCGCCTTAAGACCTTTAGCAACTAAAATCTTTGCCGTATCAACAAAAGTTTGATAGTCTTTATGTGGCGCCAAGGCTGAAACATTTCCGATGATCGCATAATCCGCTGGAATCTGATATTCTGATCTCAATTTACCGTTAGAAACAACTCCTTCAAAACGGGACAAATCAATACCAGAATGAACGACCTCAAGTTTGCTTTTATCCTCAATAAAACCGAGCATAACATCTCTAATTGCCCCTGAAACACAAACGACTTTTCGAATATTCGGATGATTGTATTTAAACAATGACATTGAGCTGCCTTGAATGGCAAAATCAACCCTTCTTGAAACGACAATCGGTCGTTCATTTTTGGTCAATACAGCGCTCAACACAGCAAAATTGTGTGCGTGTGAATCATGAACATGAATCAAATCGATTCTTTCTCTTGAACACACATGTGAAACACGAAAAGCGACCATGGGGTTGGCAGAAAAACCTTTAAAATAAGTTACGTGTGATAGGTGATTCTTAAGGCAATATTTATGCACTTGTGAATTGAACGGACACATGATTACCTGCTCAACTCCGAGTTTCTTTAGCTCTTCAGCGAGATAGATGAGCTGCTGCTCTCCACCTCTCCAAGTCTTGGGTGATGAAATGTGCAGGACCCTCATGTTGATCTTTGAATTTGTAGCAATTTAGAGTACTTCAAGTAAGTAGCATACGCAGAATAAGTAGCAATGATCCAACCATAATATCCATCTCTAAACCCCTGTTTGATAAAAAAACTCTTTAAAAATTTCGCAACTGGTTTCAACATTACTTTGAACCAATTTGAGCGTATTCCTTTTTCAAATTTCGCTTTAGAAGAAATATCAGAGAACTTTTCAATCTGCTCGCGATGTTCATCCATCGAATAAAAGGAAAAATGCTCCAAGTCACCCTGAAGATGAGTAATCACTGAGTCAGAACTCAACTCATATCGATCGTGTGGATTTACACCCGTCCACTCACCATCATTCTTTTGAAACAAACGGAGCTTAATATCAGGATACCATCCACTATGTCGGATCCATTTTCCGCAATAATTAGTAAGTCGATTCATTGAATATCCGCCTTTCAAGCCGCTTTTCTTTGCTTCAAGAATTGACTCTTGAAGCTCAATACTCAGTGATTCATCCGCATCTAAAGACAAAATCCAATCATTGCTGGCTTGATTCTTTGCGAAATTCTTTTGTTCAATATGGCCTAAAAATGCTTGTTCAATAACCTTGGCACCAAGAGATTCGGCAATTTGTTTTGTAGCATCGTTAGATAGAGAATCAACAACTATCACTTCATCGGCAAGTATTCTCACGCTCTTGAGACAACGAGCAATATTGCGTTCTTCATTGAGGGTGATTATAACAACAGAAATCTTGTCCATTACTCTTGTAAATATATCCTTCGAACTCGCTCAGGAATTTTTGTCAAGATTTCATAAGGAATGGTGCCCAGCTTATCTGCCATCTTCTGTATGTCAGAATTCCCAGAAAAAATGACAACCTCATCCCCTTCTTTTGCTTCTGTGAGCGACACGTCAATCATTGTCATATCCATGCAGATATTGCCAACCGTTGGGCACTTAACCCCTTGCCATTCGATTTGCCAATTCCCATTGCTCAATCTTCTATCCAACCCATCGGCATAACCCAAAGCCACGGTAGCAATTCTTCGATCTACTTGACCAACTCCTTTTCTGGCATAACCAACAGAATCCCCCGCCCTCACTTCTCTTATCTGAACTATGTAACTCTTCAATGAGCCCAACGCATGCAAAAAGCGACTATCATCACTGTCACTGAAGCCATAAAGGCCTATGCCAAGTCGTACCATTTCAAAATGATATTCTGGGAACCTTAATACTCCTGTTGAATTCAGTGTATGCCTATCTGGCTGATACCCCAAAGAATCAACAACTATCTGATTCACGCTCAAAAACAAATCAATCTGTTGCCTTGTAAAATCATCTTGAGCCTCATCATCAGTCGCTGATAAATGGGTGAATACTGTGGCAACTCGAAGAAATCCAATTTCTTTGATTAGGAGAAGTGCCTCACGAAGCTCATCTTCTTCAAACCCCAGTCGATGCATACCCGAATCAATTTTCAAATGAATTGAGTATTCATCAAAAAAATGACGCATGGTTTTTGTCGCTCGAATGAAGTCCTTCAGTGTATTCAGCGAATAAATCTCCGGTTCCAGATTATGTTGAATCATGGATTCATAGGCCGTTTTACTAGGACTCATCACCATTATCGGAAGGCTTATTCCCTTTTTTCTTAATGTAACACCCTCATCTGCATAAGCGACCACGAGGTAGTTTACGATCTTTCTTGATTGAAAGAAGTGCGCAACTTCATAACTTCCGCTTCCATAAGCAAAGGCCTTAACCATAACCATCACTTTGGTCGACTCTTTGATCTTCCCTCTAAAGTATGTGAGGTTTTGTCTAAGCTTTCTTAAGTCAATTTCCAACGTGGTTATCCTCTGTTTTGCTTGTAGTCGGGTTACTAACTTTTCCAACTTGAACTTGCGCGCGCCTTTTATCAAAATAGCCTTGTGCCTGAGTGTTTTTGTATCAAGCTGCTCCCAAAACTCATCTCCTGAGTCAAAATGACGCACCAAAATTGGCTCAAAAGCATCCTTATTCTTAGCGATTTCCGAGCCAATAGCGATCAAATGCGTCACTTCGGCTTCTCGCAGCATATGCGCTATTTGCACATAAGACTCATGGTTATCAGCATTTTGCTCCAAATCAGAAAGTATAACGTACTTATCTCTATCCGCATGGGTCATCAGTTGATCTACTGAAGCCTGAAGAGAGCCAAGATCTGAATTGTAGGTATCATCAATGATTAAGGAATCTTCAAGTCCTTGCTTAACCTCCATTCTCATGGCAATAGGAGACAGGTCTTCGAACTTTGAAAGGACTCTTGAGTTTATCTTGCCAAGGATAATGCACATCGCAAAGCAATGACCAGCATTCTCAATGCTAATGCGATCGGTAAACGGGATCTCAAAAGAGTAATTCTTTCCTTCGGCAATTGCCTTGAATAACGTGGAGTGAGACTGCTGCTTGATAGAAGAGAAATAGATATCAGCGCTCTTATCTTCTTTCGACCAAAACACGCACTTTTCTATGTCGTCTTTAGGTATCCATTTCGTCCATGTTTGATCCTTGCATACTAACACCTTTTTGGCCGTCATAAAAAGCTTCCATTTTTCTAGAAACTTAGCTTGATCAGAATCAAAATGAGCAGAATGCGCATCACCAATATTTGTAATGAGCCCGATCGTAGGTTTTAAGATTTGCTCAAGCCTCTCCATTTCTGTTGGCAGAGATATTCCCGCTTCAAAAATAGCTAGAGAGTCATAACTGCTTAATTCAAAAACAGATAGCGGCACACCAATCTGTGAATTATAGCTCTTAGGGCTTCTGCAAATTTTAAACTCGCTTTCGAGCAAGCTGTTAAGCCATTCTTTAACGATTGTCTTTCCATTACTTCCAGTAATGGCCAATACGGGTAATAAATAATTATCTCGGTGCTCCTTAGCAATTAATTGCAGTGCAGGAATCATGTCTTTTACGATGATGAAATTAGCTCGCCCTTCATAGCGTTTGGCTACTCTTTCATCTGTCACTAAAAAATGATGGTATTTTAATTCCAGTAACTCTGGAATAAAATCATGCCCATCAAAACGTGAGCCTATTATCGCAGCGAATAAAGCATTATCGCGTTTGGCAGATCTATGGTCGATATTGATTCGCGAAACCGTTGAACCAAGAAAAGCAATTTGTGACTTGCCCGCACAAAAGTCTGCAATGCTTTCTATTGTATAGTTCATTTTATAGTTCCTGAATTAAAACAAGCACGACATAGTGGCTTGTATTCATTGGTTTCTCCCAATTCTATGAGTTTATCACTTCCCGTAACTCTGTACGAATGATTCGCCAGGGACCCGCAATTTACGCAGATCGCATGCACCTTTGTGACATATTCGGCAATTGCCATCAAGCCTGGCATAGGTCCGAAAGGTCGGCCCTTGTAATCCATATCTAGACCAGCAACAATTACTCTTTTCCCCATGTTCGCCAATTGATTGCACACATTAACCAATTCAACATCGAAAAACTGAGCTTCATCTATTCCAACAACTTCAGCAGCATTGGACAAAATCAAAATATTTCCAGAAGACTCGACAGGCGTTGAACTTATTGCGTTTTCATCATGGGAGACCACTTCTTCATCATCATATCGCACATCTACATCCGGTTTGAAGATTTCAATCTTCTGACCAGCAAATTGGGCGCGCTTCAATCTTCGAATTAATTCTTCCGTTTTTCCTGAAAACATAGAGCCACAGACCACTTCGATCCAGCCATACTTATGCCTTTTATTACCTGTATACTCTAAAAACATTAAATACGAATTTCTATATTCATCATGGAATAGCTTGCAAAATATGACTTGATTGCCATCATTTCTTAAAGATTAGTAAATCGAAGGCACAATTGCCATCTTTGAACAGCGTTTGTAAGGCATGAATATGAAAGACTTGATTGAAAAAATAGAACTCCTCGGAAAACAACTTGCAGAAAAGGAAAACGAGCTTCACTTATTAAAGGAAGACTTAGAAGCCATGAGAGCAACTATAGAAGCCGCAATAGAAGGAGATCCTGCTATTAAAGATGAATCGCCATCGCTTGTTCAAGAAGAACCTGAGGAAGCTGAAGAGCCAATAGTCTCAGAAGAAGAGCCTCAAGAAATGATGAAAGAAGAAAAATCATCCTCTTTAGAAGTGAACGAAGAACAGCAGCACGAAGCGATCATGCGAACTATTGAAGAGTTTTCTCAAGAACAAGGCAAATCCATAGTCAAACAGATTCCTGAATCCGAATCTGTATCCCTCGCAGACAAAGTGCGTATTCAGCCTCTAAACGACATTAAAAAAGCCATTGGAATAAACGAACGGTTTCTATTTGCCAATGTCTTATTCAATGGCGATATGAATGCGTTTTCAAAAGCTGTAGAGGAGTTAAATCATCTTGAGTCAATTAGTGATGCTATACGATTAATGGATGAAGAGCTTTCTTCAAAATACCATTGGAACGAAGAAGACGAAACCGTTGTTGCATTTAAAACACTGGTTTCAAGACGTTTCTCATAATGTTGCGCTCTGCTCTACTTCTGTTCACCCTTTTTTTAGTTGGAATTTCAAACGCACAAGATTCTTCGTACGCGAAAGAAATGATTGATTCGCTTTGCGCGCCTCGCTATCATGGTAGAGGATATGTTTTTCAAGGAGATGTGAAGGCTGCATCATTTATTGAGCGGCAGTGCAAAGAAAAAGGGCTCAAGTCCTTTGGTAATTCTTATGCTCAATCCTTTACGCTTGGCGTAAACACTTTTCCTGGCGACATGAGCGTCAAGTTCAATGGCGAATTATTGCAAACGGGAGTTGATTATCAAGTTAATCCTGGTTCGCAGAAAATAAATGGTTCATACAAGGTTCTCTACCTGAAGCCAAACATGGTCAAGAACCAAGAAAAAATATTAAAAACGGCCTCGAAGAAAAAAGTACAAAACCGATTTGTTGTAATTGATGAGGCTTCGGAAAATGCCATAATTGAAGAATTTTCAAAAGGCATCAACCAAAACCCTTTGAATGCGAAAGGTTATGTTCTCTTAAAAGACAAAAAGCTTACTTGGTGGGTTAGCAGACGAACTTACAACACAACGATTCTTGATGTTTCAAAAGAAGGGTTGGACAAAAAAATAAAAACGGTAGACCTCGCCATTGACCAAGAGTGGATAAGCGATTATCAATCACAAAATGTTGTTGCATTTATTCCTGGGCAAGTTGATTCAATGGTAGTTTTCAGCGCACACTTTGATCATTTGGGAAGAATGGGCAAAGACACTTACATAGCAGGCGCCAGCGATAATGCTAGCGGAAGTGCCATGCTGTTAGATCTTGCTGATTATTACGTAGAGCATCCCCCAAAGTACAATACAATATTTATTTGGTTTGCAGGGGAAGAAGCTGGACTTGTAGGATCAAAATTCTTTGTTGAACATCCTTTATTCCCTTTAAATAAAATCAAATTTTTGCTCAACCTGGATTTAATGGCAGATGCTAAAAAAGGAATCACGGTTGTGAATGGATCAATTTTCAACGATGCTTTTGATCGTCTAAATGCTATCAATGAAAGAGAAAGTTTACTTAACCAAGTGAAGGCACGCGGAGCTGCTGCAAACAGCGATCATTATCCGTTTTATGAAAAAGGGGTGCCTAGTTTTTTCATCTACACCGAAGGAGATTACAAACACTATCATGACGTTAATGATGTTCCTGAAAACATTCCATTAACCAATTACTCTGAAGTATTTCAGCTGATCACCTCCTTTGTTAAAGAAGGGTTTTAGTTGCGAACGATTGTTACGCTGCCCTTAGCATTCTTTTCTAAGTATGGCAGGTTATCATCGCCAACTGCTTGGATCTCGTAAAAGTAAATCCCAGATGGAAGTGCGTTTCCAAAGCGATCCAATCCATTCCATCTTACTGAAATGTCATTCGATTCAAAAACGAGCTGTCCGCCTCTTGTCATAATACGAAGTGTAAAGTCTTTTATACCGTATCCATTCACCTCGAAATATTCGTTGTATGGATCTCCGTTTGGAGTAATGACTTGTTCGGCATTGTGCGTAAAATAAGCCGTTGTTTTTTCAATTTCAGGTTCTTCCTGCGCTTCGACCTTTTCTGCTTGGTTATTAGCCACGGTTGAAGAAACAGTAGATCCATTTTGAACATCACTTTTCACTTCTTCTGATGTCTCCACTCTCGGTTCAGACAACTTTGCAGAGCTTTCAGAGTGGTCTGACAGCGTGTTGTCTTCTTCCGTTGGGTTATTTGAAGGGCTCTCTGAGAAACCTTCAATACCTGGTTTATTTGATGCTTTTGCTTTCTCTGATCTAGTATCGTCAATTACGACAATAGGAGCATCTGTGTTTTGATCAGCGCTGTTTTGTTGAATTGCGCTTTCAACAACTACACGCTCTTCTTCAAAAGATGTATTGGTTTCTTCAGTATTTGCTTGCTGCTCTTCTGAAAATTCCACCTCAGTAAGAGATGCAGTTTCAGAATTTTGATATTCAACCTCAGCAATAGTCGCTGCGGTAATTAAGCCAGCAAAACCAATAATGGCTGCTGCTTTTCCTAGGAAAAGGTTTCCGCTAGCCGCTGCTGACGAAACCGCCCCCACACCGCTCAATGAAGATTGAATCGATGCCCAAACTTCAGGACCTACAGGTACTTCGTAAGACTGAAGTGCCTCCCTGAATATTTTTTCAATATTTTCCTTTTGATCAGACATTATATGTTCTCTCGTTCTACAATTATGTTCATTAAATAAGTGCGGGCCTTGCGATACTGGGTTTTTGAAGTGCTTTCAGACACCCCCAATTCATCGGCAATTTCTTGATGTGAATAGCCTTCTATGGCATACATGTTAAATACTGTTCTGTATCCCGTTGGCATGGCTTGAATGATTTTCATCATTTCTTCAACCCTTAAATCACTGGTAGACATTTCGCCTTCTCCAGCCAAATATTCAGCCTCAGATATATCAGCATCAATATGCATTCGATTTCTCTTACGCAATTCGTCCAATGCCGTATTTATCATCGTTCTTCTGATCCAACCTTCAAAACTTCCTTCCCCTTTAAATTTATGCAGGTGAATAAACACCTTCACAAATCCATCTTGAAGCAAATCTTGGGCTTTTTCACGGTCTCCTGCATAACGCATACAAACCGACATCATCTTTCCCGCAAACTTTTCAAATAACGCTTGTTGTGCCCTCTGATCTCCTTTCAAACACTTCTCAATCAACTCTTCGTCAGTCATCATTGGGGCAAAACTTGATATAAGATGCAGTTCATGGTTAAATAGTTGTCTGGAGTGACCGAATATATCACGAATATTTAGTGATCAAGTTACTATTGCTCAAGAATTCATTTTTAGAACACTACCCAACTTGAATAAGAGTTCTTTCATCATAAATTAGATTCAGCCGTACTAACTACCTTCGTCTCACTTTCATATGAAGATATCAGCATCCGTATACTCCAGTAAAGACAGTCCGCTTCAAGAACTCATTGAAGATCTTGACCAACATGGAATTGATTATTTCCACATCGACTGCAGAGATGATGAGCGAGTATTTGACGACATCGAAAAAATAAAGCAATGGAGTTCCACCCCGATTGATCTTCACCTCATTACTTCCAATCCTGAGCAATATTTTGATCGAATAAATGCACTGAAAGTAGAGTTGGTCACACTTCAGTTTGAGGACTTGAATGGCTATCAATACCGAGGAGGTTTGCAGTCCAAAATGGGACTTAGCCTCGTTTCTTCGACCGATATTTCTGCCTTTGAACAGGGTGCAAATTATTATGAATTTGTCCTCTTCATGGCAACAACCCCAGGTGAAAGTGGCGGACAGTTTGACAAAATCAACTTTCGAAAGATTCGCGAATTCAAACGTCAGTTTCCTGGAAAAGCGATTCATGTAGATGGAGGCGTAAATGCGGAGGTGAGTTTTGTGCTTCGCAGCATGGGCGTGGGATCTTCTGTTGTTGGTTCCTATTTGTTTAAAAACATGCCTGTTGGCGCGGCATTGCTCAACCTCAAAACCCATGAAATCGAAAGCCAATACTTGGTGAAAGATTTTATGCGAACGAGGGAAGAATCTCCTCTTCTTGGCCCGAATGCTCGAAGCCTGAAAGAGGTGCTGCAGAGCATCGAAGATTTTAAGCTTGGGTTTACCATGCTCGAATCGACTGATCACTCTTTGGAAGGCATCATTAGCAATGCCGATTTAAGAAGGGAAGTTTTGCGCACGGTTGATTCGCACTCAGAAATTAGTGTGGGTGGCATGGTCAACCGAAATCCAATATCCATTCAAGAAAATATCACCGTTAAGGCCATGCTGCAAAAAATAAAAACATTCGATTTCCCCATCAATTACCTGCCCGTGGTAGATGCTCAGGGAAAAGTGAAAGGAGTGGTTTCATTCCTCAATCTGGTGAAAGGAGAATTATGATCATACACACAAAATCAACGGTTTCTGAAGCCGAAGCGCACAAGATTGCCCAATCCACCAAATCTGCCATTTTTCACGATGGCGCTCGATTCGTGTTGGTGACCCCTTCAAAAATGAAGGAAGTGCCCTCGCAATTTGCCGGCATTGTCGAGAAGTCTTGGCCAATGGCAGACGACCTTCAACTTGGAAGTCGCAGTTACTTAACTGAAACCCGAACCGTGAAGATTGGAAATACGGAGATAGGTGGAAACACGAAAAACACCCTAGTAATCGCAGGCCCTTGTTCGGTAGAATCGGTAGAACAAATTAGACAAAGTGCTGAATTGATGAAGCGGCTTGGCATCACCGCGCTTCGAGGCGGATGCTATAAACCGCGAACATCTCCCTATTCCTTTCAAGGATTGGGTTTAGAAGGCCTTCAACTGCTATCCAAAATGCGCGATGAATACGGTTTTTCAATCGTAAGCGAAGTGCGTGATGCCACCCATGTGGATGACGTGATCGAGCACGCAGATGTGATTCAAATTGGAGCCAAAAGCATGTACGATCACGGCATCCTGAAAGCCTGTGCAAAAACGCAAAAAACGGTGTTGATCAAGCGAGGTTTTGGAACCACCTTGCAAGAGTTTGCGCAGGCGGCTGAGTTTGTGTTAAGCGGGGGAAACCCCAATGTGATATTGTGCGAACGCGGGATACGAACCTTTGAAACAAAAACGAGATTTACGCTCGACCTCTGCGGGGTGGCTTGGTTGAAAGAATACACCAACCTACCTGTGGTGTTGGATCCTTCACACGCATTGGGTTATCGGTATGGTATTTCTGATTTGGCTAAAGCCTGCGTGGCCATGGGAATCGATGGGCTTTTAGTAGAGGTACATCCAAATCCAGCGGTTGCGAAAAGCGATGCTGCCCAGCAATTGTATCACGATCAGTTTGAACAATTACTCAAGGAATTGAAACCGGTGGCGAACGCTGTAGGAAGAACAATCAAATGAGGTTTTTGCAACAAAATATTCGCTTTCTATTGGATCAACATCCTGAGCTAAGTCAAAGCTTGGGGGACGATCCCCGCCTTTCCCAATTGGAGAATTTGGCTGAGAACGCCGGGTGCCCGGTGGAGAGCATTTTGCTCCATAATTTGGAAGCGCAGACGTTTCCATGGCAAACCCTAAAGTTCATTTTTTTGGATGTAGATGGGGTGATGACAGAAGGCGGAATGTTTTATACGGATGACGGAGACGAATTCAAACGCTTCGACACAAAGGATGGAATGGCCATCAAAGAGGCGATGAAACATGGTGTGGAATTCGGAATAATCTCGTCTGGAGTGAACAAAAAAATCATTCAGCATCGCGCTGATATGTTTGGCGTCAAGCACATTTACGTTGGAGCAGACCCCAAACTGGTCATTGCTGAAAAGTGGCTCACCGACTTAGACTTGGCATGGAATCAATGTGGTTACATCGGTGACGACATCAACGACCTGCAGATGTTCGACAAGGTAGCCATCAAGGCGTGTCCCTCGGATGCGGTAGATCGAATTAAAAGCAAGGCTGACTTTGTGCTTCAATCCAAAGGCGGTCATGGCTGCGTGCGTGAGTTTGTGAGCTACTTGCCCAACTTGAAAAACATTCTCTGATGGCGGGTAAGTTGACTCTGGTGCCCACGCCCATCGGTAATCTAGACGACATCACCTTGCGTGCGCTGAAAGTCCTGACGGATTGCAACACCATCCTCTGCGAAGACACTCGCCACAGCGGAAAACTCCTAAAGCATCACGGTATCAGCAATAAGCTTCAGCCCTTTCACCAGCACAACGAACACAAAATCACCCGTTCTCTAATTCAAAAAATGGAATCTGGCGAACACCTCGCCCTCATCACCGATGCTGGCACTCCGGGAATAAGCGACCCAGGATATTTATTGGTTCGTGCATCCATTGAGGCGAACATTCAGGTGGAGTGCCTTCCGGGCGCCACCGCCCTTGTGCCAGCGATTGTGGGCAGCGGATTTGCCTGCGAAAAATTCGTTTACCTCGGCTTTCCCCCTCAGAAAAAAGGCCGACAAACCTTTTGGTTATCCTTGGCCGAAGAGCAACGAACAATGGTCATGTACGAGTCTCCGCACCGGATCTTGAAGGCATTAAAAGAAGCGTCTGAAGTTTTTGGTCCAGACAGAAGGGCATGTGTAGTGCGCGAATTGACCAAAATGTTTGAAACGTATCATCGAGGAACCTTGAGTGAACTGCTGTTGGAAGGCGAAGCAAACAAATACAAAGGGGAAATTGTGTTAGTGATTGAGGGCGCTGAAATCAAATCGCTCAAAACGAAGAAATGAAAGGTATTTACCTCATAATACAAGGCCGGGCAGATCAGGCGTTTGAAATGCGCAAAATGCAATTGGCAGAAACAAAACCAACAAAAATAGCTCTCTTAAATCTAAACCCTTAATAGTTCACTTTTTGCTGACGTTATACAAACTGCACTACCGTGAATGTTGATTTTATTCTGAAAATTCGCGTCAAACATAAATTTATTGATCACCGCGTCAAAACGCATGCTGCGGTTATACCCATAGACATTCGCGCCCCGGGCACTTAACAAGCCTCTTTACACCCTTTAATATCAGCAGTTAAGGAGGTTTTTGGTTTTTAAACCCCCGTTTTGGTACTAAAAAGGCATTGAGTACCGCTACTAACTGCGTGCCGTTGCCGAATGGCAAAAAGCAAAACATTATAGACCTTTAAATAAAATCGGGTGATGGCCCAGCCTGCGCACCTAAAGGCGTTTACGAATAGACTTGGAATGAGAAGAAATGCTGTTTTCTAAGGTAAAAGAAGAATATAGATTCAGCTTTTTTTGCTCAAAACAAGAATCAAAGGTTAAGATCTAAAATAGATTATCAAAAACTATTCAATTTTATATTCAAAATACCTTTTATCTTTTTCACTACGCACTCTGATTATCCGCAAAACACCTCGCTTATTTATAGCTTTAATGTACGCACTTCTTTTTGCTCTAATGGTATCAGATGCATATTGAGAAATCTTTAGTATTTCATCCATTGAAGCACCAACTAGAGTAGCTCCTCTACTTGCCAATAAACGCTGCTCCAATTCAGAAATAAGTTCATCGTGTTCACTACTAGTATTAGGGAAGGAATATTTAGCAAGACTTGTTAATAGTTTCGTTTTTAGGGATTTGAAAAGCGCGATTACTAAAATCGTAAAAAGAACAATACTAAGCATCCAGTAATTGATTTTCGTATCCGAACTTTCCTCATTCTGAATTAACCCTTTCTTTTGGTAAATAATATTTTCCGATAATTGAACTGAATCTAAGTTACCATTTGAATCACGATAATATATAAAATCATTCTTAGCGTAAACAGCTGATTTACCATCAATACATGGAACCTCTTTAAAAAAAGTAGTTGATATTTCTTCACAGGTTTCTTTATTGAAAAGTATATACCTGCATTTGGTTTCAAGCCTTATTTGAAGAATTAAAAAGTGTTGAGTTTCATGCACTACATAGCCTCCTATTCTTTCAACGTCTGCCCTATTTAAATTTTCAAGCTTTCTTATGTTCAAATAGGTCCGAGTTTTTAAATCGATTTTACCATAGAGATACGATTCTGAATTATTACTCGGTATCGTAAGAATAACATTTAACGAATCTCCATTAAGCCAAGCAGCATTAATCTTACTAGACATTTTAGGAAAACCACTCAAACGCAATAATAACCACTCATTCAAGGTTCTATCAAATTTCAGTATTCCACTGAAAGTGTTAAACAAGCCTTCACCACCAGCGCTATAAATCTCCGAATCATAAATAAATAGACATCGCCTAAAATTATGTCCATGATATTTGCTAATACTTAATTTTTTAACAGAAACAGGGTTGCGATTAACGTTAAGTTCAAACAAATGCAATGTACCCTCGGGATTATAATACCCTATGCTATCATTTAAATAGATAAGACTACTGAAAAAATCACTTTTAAACTGGATAATGTCTTTTTCCAGTATTAAGCTATCAATCTTTTGTTGAATGAACTGCGTGTCTATTCTAGGTGGAATAATGGCTTGGATAGTTGAAGCCATTATTAATACGGCACCCATCAAAAAGAATTTTTTCATAATCCAAGAAATTAAACCCCTAGCTTAGTAGATCTAAAATACATGTAAACACAAATTCACACTCAAAAAATTAATCAGTGAGAACAATTTTAAGTAAATTGCGTTTAATTTTTAACTAATAATTTTAACTTATGAAAAATTACTCTCTTATCTTTTTAGTAACGGCAACATTTCTCACGTCATGCGTGAGCATGAAGCACACGTATCGTACTCAAGATGTTCAGCCTTCAGGTATAATGGTAGCTGATAATTATGTAGCAGATTTAGATATTAACTTCAAAAAATCTATTTCTGGAGAGACTTCCCGTCAACACAAATCTGAGTCGCAAGCGAAACAAGAAGCATATTTTAATGCTATCTCTAGTAATAATGTTCATGTATTAGTAGATCCTATTTACAGTGTCAGCTCTACCAAAAGGCTTTTTGGGTCAACTAGCACCGCTAAAGTTTTCGGATTTGGGGCATTATATGAAAATCCTCGAATCGCAGGCGCAGGCGCAGTAGCGGAAGGTTCAGGTGGATCGGTAGCTGATCGACTTGCACAATTAGAGCGTTTTGCAAAAATAGAAGGCGTTCAAGGTGGTTTGACCGAAGCTTCATATGCCGTTGACACAAGACCTGGCTGCTGCGATGGAAACAAAGGGGAGTCTAGTTTTGGTAGCACACACTTACTGCACGCATCAGAAAACGCAACCTCTCTAGTTGATGAATTCGAAAAATTCTTGGCATTAGAATGTAAAACTTGCCCTTCTACGCTCAACGTGGGGATGGACGTTCAAAATTCACAGAATAAAAGAGGTTTTATTCTCAATTTATATTGCAATACACTCGGAAAATTACCTATTTTCCGTAAATTGTGCAGATAAAGGTTTGCCTTATTAATAACAAGGCAAGTTACAACGGCTCATTCATCACAGCGAGCCCTTGTAACTTGCCTTTTTTCAGTCGTAAAATTAATCAGTGAGAATACTCGCATCGATACTAATTATAATTGTGGGCAGCATCCATGGTATGTCCCAAACTATTGGGATACAGCAAGACGTTGCTTCTCGAATAATTCAAAGCCACCAAGTCAAAAAAGCATCCTACATTGAACAAAACAGCATTGATATAGGAACCTTGCTTACTCTGCGCAAGACCTCCCTTGAGAACTACTTAAAAAAAATCGTTGCGCAACAATCTGCATTCAGCAAACCAATCATACCTTCTACTTCTCAGAAGACTATAACCCGTAAATATCAATCTCAAATCTCCAAATCAACATCTAAAAAAGCGGTTCAAATTGCTGAAGAAATTCATAAAAACAGAACCCCACTAACAAGTATTCAAAAATCTTCGATAGCAAAATTACCACCACTCGCAATCAACGAACAAACCGATAAGCAAGCCTCAGAAATAGCAGCATTTTTGGGTAAAAAAGCCCATCTAAACACCCCGACTATTGCTAAAGAAAAAAGTAGTGCTGAAGGCCCTTCAAGTGATGCTCCAAAACAAATTGTTGTAGAAACGCATTCTCCGTTTTTGGCAAATATTTCGTTTGAAAATAAAGATGAGAAAGAAGCCATAAGTTCTGAGCAGAGTCATGCTGAAAAAACTCCCTCTGAGACGCAAAATCAAGCTGATTCAACCAATGAACAGTCTGAAATTAAGAGTGAAAACAATTACGAAATCTTAAAACTGGATGACCCCGTAAAACGTACCTTGGAGCTTAATGCTTTTGAAGAAATCACTACTTCTCAAACTAAAAAAGACTCTGCAATTGTGCTTTCAAACCAAAGCAACTCAAACTCCTCTTCGAGCGAGACAGTATTACCAAATAAACCCCTCCAAGAACAGCACGTTGAGACGCCAGTAAAGGTGAGGCCGATTACTGACATTGCAAGCAAAGAGAAAGAAGTTAAGCCCATTGAAAGAACAAGCGTGAATGAAACAATAGATGAGGGGGCACTCTACGACACCACCTTTGAAGGGGTGTCATTTTATTTACAAGTCGCTGCTTTATCGTCTCCCAAATCAACTCAAGAAGTCGAAAAAATCCTTGGCCTAAATGAACACGTTGAAAGAAAATCAATTGCTGGTTTATACAAATATTTTGTGCCAAACTTCAGCACCTATCGTGAAGCTCTGCTGAAAAAACAGAGCTTAGAGCACAGGGGTGTGTCATGCTTTGTAGTTGCCATGAAAACGGGCAATGTTTTGGATATTAAGACTTTACTTCAGGTCAGTGATTAGACGAGAAGATCATTAGCGAACTAGTTGATCTCTTGTCCATCTTTGCAACATGAAAGCCATTGTTGTAACCAAAGAAGGGTCTGCTGCTGAAGCATTCGAATTTCAAGATATACCCAAACCAAGTCCTAGCGCCAATCAAGTGCTCATCAAGGTGAGTCATTTTGGATTAAACTATGCCGACATTATGGCCCGTAAAGGTCTTTACAATGACCGTCCTGCACTGCCTTGTGTATTAGGATACGAAGCAGTGGGTGAAGTAGAAGCTGTGGGAGAAAACGCTAAGCGTTATGAAGTGGGTGATTTAGTTTTAGGATTCACCCAATTTGGCGGATACGCTGAATATGCTGTTGCAGATTACCGCGGAGTTGTGCAATTAGCTCATGGAACAAACAGAGAAGAAGCGACCGCTTTGGCAACACAATATTGCACCGCATGGTTTTCAGCGTGTCACATGATCAATTTACACAAAGGAGATCGGGTGCTAGTGCATGCAGCTGCTGGTGGTGTAGGAACTGCCTTGGTGCAAATTGCTAAATGGAAAGGCTGCGAAGTAATCGGCACCGCCAGTAAACCAGAAAAATTGGAATACATCAAAGCACAAGGTGCAGACCATGCTATCAATTATCAACCGCACGATTTTTCAGAAGAATTGAAGCGCATTTTGGGAGAAGATCGATTGGATATTGTATTTGATCCCGTTGGAGGTTCTAACTTCAAAAAATCTATACAGATGCTTGGCTCTGGAGGACGCATCGTAACGTTTGGCGCCAGTGAGTGGAGCAATTCAAATGGTGGGCTCATGGCAAAGCTGAAACTGGCTTTTGGTTTCGGGTTCCTTCATCCAATCGGCCTATTGATGAAGGCAAAAGCAGTGATCGGAATCAACATGCTGCGCATTGGAGAAAACAAGCCCGATTACTTGCAGCAAACCATTGAAGCCGTTTATGAGCATTACCAAAAAGGCATTCTAAAGCCTACGGTAGATTCTGTGTTTGATGCCAAAGACATCGCCAAGGCACACGAGCGACTAGAGGGAAGAGGCTCGATAGGTAAAGTGGTGGTGAAGTGGTAGTTAGAAACTAAACTCCTTTTTAAACGCTGCAAGACGTTTGCGGAGAACATCTAAGTGGTCTAAAGAAGTCGTCAGATTTCCTTTGTCAGTCTCTACTCTCAGCTCACGCAGCTTCATGTTGTTATTGATGAAAATCATCTCCATTTCAGGATATAATTCACGCAGAACCTCCACAATATCATTGATGCTGTAATTGTGCTCCACTAAATTGAACGTTCCACTTTGTGAATCTTCTTTGATGAGTTGGCTTAAAGCAGCAGTTACTGTATCTATAAAAACAAATGGTCTGTGCTGATCGCCCGTGCCGTGGATGTTGATCTTGTTGTGAAAATTAGCCTCGAATAAGAGTTTATTGATCACCGCATCAAAACGCATACTCCGATTATAACCATATACGTTTCCGCAACGAATAATGGTGGTTTTGACTTTATCTTCCAATCTACGCACATGTTCTTCAGCGCGCATTTTTGAAATGCCGTAAAATGTCTTTGGATTCAATTCAGCATCTATTCCTTTAGCCATATCTCCAGAACCGTATACCGAAACCGAGCTCAAGTAAATCAGATGCTTCACATTGCTTTCTTCTACTGCGTAGGTCACTTCGGCTGTTCCCCAATGGTTCACCTGCTCAAATAAGTGCGCATCTTGATCGGCAAAAGGCGTAGTTACTTTGGCCGCCAAGTGAAATACAACATCCGCTTTTGAGACTGCTTTTCTCAAATTTCGGCTGTCAAGAATATCTCCTTCAATGAATTGATATCGAGCATCAAATTTCTTTATCCCAATGAAAAGGTTATAGTTATGCCTGCTCAAGTTATCATAAACTGTAACGCTCTCTACTTCTTTCAATTGAAGCAAAGAATGACATAGCGCTGTACCTACATATCCGGCTCCTCCTGTAACTAATATTCTCATATCTACTTGCTAATCAATTCTGTGTGCAGGCCACACTCCGTTTTATTTTGCCCCACCCATCTACCCTCACGTTCATCACCCATTGCTGGTTTCATGGTGCAGGGTTCACATCCAATACTCACATATCCTGCCGCATCCAACGGATGGCGCGGCAAATCCATTATGCTGATGTACTGCCATATTTCTTGCTTACTCCAATCGAGCATTGGATGAAAACGCATACCGCCCTGAGGAGTGTTTTCAAATGATTTTAAGTTCTTACGATTCGCGTTTTGATCAGCGCGCACTCCATTTACCCAAATATCGAATCGCTCTAGTAGCGGCTGCATAGGTTGTGTTTTGTTGAGGAAGCAGCAATAGTCCGGATCTGATGTGAAGTAGAAATTTCCCTTCGCATCACGCTGCTGCACTTTAGGCACATGAGATTCAATATTCAATACATTGATGCCAAAAGCCTTCGCTACTTCATCTCTAAACCTTAATGTATTTGGAAAATGAAACCCTGTTTGAATGAAATAGACGGGCATCTCTGGCGCAATTTGACCCAAAAGGTGAAGCATAGGCAAGCTGTGTGTCTGGAAGGATGAACTCGCAAAGAAGGTCCGGCCTTCATTGCGAAACTCTTGCACATGGTCGCGAATCCCTTCAATTTTCTGTAGCAAATCGTCCGTAAGTTCTTTCATCTTTTGTGCCTTTCCAGTGCAAAGGTTACGTTGATTGGACTGTTCATGCAAGCTGCATGTTATCTATTAATCTTATTTCACCGGCATATGCTGATATAACCGCATGATATGTCTTGTCTTCACGAAACCTATCCGCTGGAATAAATTGATCCGGGTAAATAATATCAAAATACTCAAGTTCAAGTTCGGCTGAATCAGTAAACATTTTTTGAACTTCTAGACGAATATCATTGAACGACTGCTGTTTTAACCTTGTCTTGGAGTAGGTGAGCACTTTGTGCAGTAAGGTTGATTCAAAGCGCTGGCTCTCATTTAAACGCCTATTACGAGAGCTCATTGCGAGGCCATCACTTTCTCGAATCGTAGGCATTCCAACAATTTCAATCGGCATATTTTCCTGCTGAACCAGTCGCTTAATTACTTGCAGTTGCTGAAAATCCTTCTGCCCAAAAAAAGCTGTGTTCGGCTTTACAAGATCAAATAGTATATGAACCACTTGGCCAACACCTTTAAAATGTCCAGGCCTAAAAGCTCCTTCGAACCGTGTTTCTAAACCGCCAAAATCATGCAAATAAAGGTCCTCACTTCCAACCGGATAAATTTCCTGTCGATTTGGTAGAAACACAACTTCACAGCCGGCAGACTGCAATTTTTCCAAATCTGCCTCTGTATCAATCGGGTACTTTTCAAAGTCTTTAGGGTCGTTAAATTGAGTGGGATTAACAAATATGCTTGCCACGGTGGTCAGGCCTCGAACTTTACTCTCGTTGACCAATGAAAGATGGCCATCATGCAACGCTCCCATAGTCGGAATGAACCCAATCTGTGTCTTAGAGTTTAAGCAAATACTCAGTTCTTCACGGTTTTTAGCAATTTTCATTTTGACAAAAGCTTGTTGATATTGATGGATAGCCCTTAAATGCGTAAATTTGCAACACTTTTTCGCAAAAAAAGAGTTCTTTTCTTAAACCCAAGGATTTATATATGAGTAATTACGAACGCGTCTTATACGTTTCTCAGGAGATCAACCCTTATTTACCAGAAAATTACATGTCATACATTAGCCGACAGTTACCACAGGAGGCTCAAGATTTCGGAAAAGAAATCAGACTGTTCATGCCAAGATTTGGTTGTGTGAATGAAAGAAGACATCAGTTGCATGAGGTTATCCGCCTTTCAGGTATGAACCTTATTGTTGACGACACGGATCATCCGTTGATTATTAAAGTGGCTTCTATTCAGCCGACCAGAATGCAGGTTTACTTCATAGACAATGAAGAGTATTTCAAGCGCAAGGCTACCTTCTTTGATGAAGAAGACAATTTCTTCGAAGACAATGACGAACGTTCAATATTCTTTTGCCGTGGAGTTTTCGAAACGGTAAAAAAATTAGGCTGGATGCCAGAAATCATCCATTGTCATGGCTGGTTCAGTGCTTTAATGGCCGTTTATCAAAAGACCTTTTATGCTGACGATCCATTATTTGGAGATGCGAAAGTTGTCTTCTCTATCTATGATGAATCTTTTGAGGAGACTATGGATCCACGATTCATTGAGAAGTTAAAATATGATGGAATTGAGCTGGAAGACGCTGAGTTGATGGCAAATCCTTCGTATGATAGCTGGGTTAAATTAGCGGCTAAATATTCTGACGGTATTGTATTTGGTTCAGAATATGTCAGCGATGAAATAAAAACCTACGTTAACTCATTAGGAAAGCCAGTTTTAGATGCGCAACCAGAGGAAAAACTCATGAGTGTATTCGATGATTTCTACTCTCAAGTAGCAGCAGAATCAACTGTGGTAGCAGAATAACAACGTGAATAAAACACATAGACATTCAAATAAACAGCGGTTTGCCTTATGGCGAGCCGTTGTTTTTTTAGTGCTTTTAGTTTCTTTGGGAGCTTGCAAGGGCGACCAATTGCTTGGACTTGAGGTGCAGCCCGAGGGCTCGTTAGATCCTATTCAAAAATTGGATAGCTTCACCGTACAAGCAAAAACTGTATTGTTAGACGAACCGCAGGTTTCCACCAATTTTCAAAACTTCGTTGGAACGATGAACAACGATGTCTTTGGCCGTTCATCTGCTAGTCTCTACTTGAACTTTATTTTAGAATCTGAAAACATTGCTCTTGACCTTAAGCCTGAAGAATATGTAGTTGATTCACTAATCCTAAACATAAGAGCAAGCAATTCTTATGGGGACCCTACTGAAATTCAACTTTTAGAGGTTTTTGTGATTGATGAAGAGATCATTAGTGACTCTAACTATACTTCAGATAAAGCGTTTCAAACCGATGATCAGCCGGTTGGCACAGCGCCTATTTCATTTGAATCTCAAGATAAAATTGGCGAATTGTTCAATAGCGCTGACTATGACGGCTTTCAATTCTATCTTGACAAAGACTTAGGTGAGTTTCTCTTACAAGGCATAGGTAGGGAATATGCTACTTCGGCTCAACTTCAAGAATACTTCCGAGGCCTACTAATTGAAACCAACGCTTCAAATAGTGTTCAAAATGGCGCCATTTACAGCTTCATCACCTCAGGAAGCAGCACTGGGTTAACTCTTTACTTCCACCCAAAAAATAGCTCTAACGCTGACGAAGCAGAGTCCCTAACATTCTTAACTTCCACTTCAACATCTCGGATCAATCGCTTTGACAACGATCGATCAACCGCATTGGTGAGCAATTATCTCAACGATTTATCAAAAGGAAAAGAATTGCTCTTCGTTCAGGGAATGTCTGGGGTGAGAACAGAATTGTTCTTTCCATCATTGAATAATTTCGCAAAGGCAACTGATATAGCTGTCAATCTTGCACGATTAAGAATTAAAACATCTGATATGCAGCCTTCAGGGCTCGATTATTCACCAGAGTTGATCTTGCTAGACTTTGAAGTAGATCCTTCAACTGGCGATACTCTTGAGACACTTAATTTAGACTATACGTTTAGTACATCTAGACATGGCGGAGAACTTTCTGATGATAAATCAGAATACAGCTTTGACGTTACTCGTCAAATCCAAAAAATAATCGAATCTGCGCAAGGCGGAAGCAACGTCAACTTAGGTTTTACGCTCAATGCACAAGTGCCTGTTCTTAACGGAAATGTACGCACCCAAACTGTATTGCAAGGATCTGATAATATTGTGCTTGAAATATTCTACACTGATATAAACGATTAATTATGTGCGGTATAGTAGGTTACACAGGAAAAGGTCAAGCTTTTCCAGTTCTAATTAAAGGTCTTCAAAGACTCGAGTATCGGGGTTATGACAGCGCTGGAGTTGCTCTCATGAGTGATACCTTGAATCTGTATAAATGCAAAGGGAAAGTGTCGGATTTATTGAGTCATATTGGATCTGCAAACACAGAAGGACACTATGGAATTGGTCATACACGATGGGCGACACATGGCGAGCCAAATGATGCGAATTCGCATCCGCATCAATCTATGTCAGGAGATTTAGTGCTTATTCACAATGGTATTATAGAAAACTATGACAGCATCAAAAAAGAGCTGATGCAGCGCGGATATGTTTTCAAATCAGAAACTGACACTGAGGTTTTAGTCAATTTGATTGAAGAGATCAAGAAGAACGAAAATGTAAGTTTAGCTGAAGCGGTACGCAAATCTCTTAACGAGGTAATCGGGGCATATGCCATTGTCGTTATGTCTAAAAGCGAACCCGGAACTTTGGTTGCCGCAAGAAAAAGTAGTCCTTTAGTAATTGGAATAGGTGCCGAGGGAGACTATTATATTGCCTCAGACGCAACTCCCATTGTTGAGTTCACGAAGAACGTTGTCTATTTGGACGATGGCGAAATAGCGGAGATAGTTCCTGGCAAAGAATTGAGGCTTTTCACGGCTAAAAAGCAAAATGTTACGCCATACATTCAAGAGTTGGAGCTGCATTTAGAGCAGCTTGAAAAAAGTGGTTATGAGCATTTTATGCTTAAAGAGATATACGAGCAGCCAAGAAGTGTTCATGATAGTATGCGCGGTCGTTTAAACGTTGCTAAAGGCCTTGTTCACTTGGGTGGGATTGCAGATTACGAACAGAAGATCATCAATGCACAGCGCATCATCATTGTGGCATGCGGAACATCGTGGCATGCTGGATTAGTTGGCGAGTACTTAATCGAAGATTTGGCTCGGATTCCTGTTGAAGTAGAATACGCCTCAGAATTCAGATATAGAAATCCGATTATTACTGAGAATGATGTTGTAATCGCCATTTCTCAATCAGGAGAAACAGCGGATACATTAGCTGCTTTAGAACTGGCAAAATCAAAAGGCGCGACTATTCTAGGTGTTTGTAATGTGGTTGGTTCTTCCATCGCTCGAACAACACATGGCGGATCGTACACGCATGCAGGACCAGAAATTGGTGTTGCAAGTACAAAAGCGTTCACGTCACAGGTAACTGTCTTAACCCTCATGGCCTTAATGCTTGGAAGCAAAAAAGGAACCATAGAAAGAAGCCGATATCAGCGTTTGCTTTATGGTCTAGAGGCTATTCCTGAAAAGATCGAACGCGCCCTTAAAACAGATAAACTGGTTGAAGAAATTTCAACGAAATTCAAGGATTCCAGTAACTTCTTATACCTCGGAAGAGGATATTGTTTTCCAGTCGCTTTAGAAGGAGCTCTCAAATTGAAAGAGATCTCTTATATCCACGCTGAAGGATATCCTGCGGCAGAGATGAAGCACGGTCCAATTGCCTTGATTGATGCAGATATGCCTGTAGTTGTAATTGCAACAAAAGGTCCTTCATATGAAAAAGTAGTAAGTAACATTCAAGAAGTAAAGGCAAGGAAGGGCGTGATTATCGCCATAGTAACCGAAGGCGACACTCAAGTGACCGAAATGGCCGATTACAGTATTGAAATACCTGAAACGGAAGAGATATTCTCGCCATTAGTGGCATCTATACCACTGCAATTGCTTTCATACCATATCGCTGTAATGAGAGGTTGCAACGTAGATCAACCAAGAAATTTGGCGAAGAGTGTTACAGTGGAGTAGCAGAAACAACCGGTTATCCTTACCCCTTAAAACTCATTGTAAGATTCTCATTTTCAGTAACTACTACCAAATTGTGGGAGTCAAATTATAGTGAATATCAACAGTATTTATACACTCGAATTTGTGAATATAAACATCATTTTCTTACCCCTATAGGGTATAGAAAGATATCTCAAATCTTCAATGAAGAAGGGTTAAAAACACCTCGAGGAAGTACTTTTAAGAACAATCATATTCACTCTATCTACAAAAAAGGTAAGATTAGAGAGGAAAGAATGAATAGAGAAGATATTGTTGAGGTAGGTCAGGTTCACATAGAACCTATGTAACTCCTCATTTATAACAAACTCACATAACGTTATCCCCTACTCCACTTTTTAGGATTATCACCAAACACCTTCAATCCCTTACTACCCGATTGAATCTTTCTCCGAAGAAACTTTGAGAAATAGTGTGTTTAATCGTTTTACTCCAATACTTATTGGTAGTGAACAATCCAAATCCTACAGTTAGTAGGTACTAATTAAGAATTATTTATAAGGAATGAACCCAGTAATGGGATTGATATTCTTATACCCAATAACAACAAGATGAACAGTAAACAACAAGATGAACTAACACAATGGTTATCAAATAAGAACTATAATTTCTATGTGACTACCACATTCAAAAACAAGTTATCAGATGAGACAATCAATAGAAAGATGGAACATTTCAGTAACCACTACCTAATTGAAGAACTGTTTTGGGTAAGAGAGTATACAACAGATAGAAAACCACACATCCATATGGTAATTAAAACAAACAAGATTATTAAATCATACAAGAAACTTCCCAAGTTACTCAAGGATTGGGGTAATACCGATTTTAGATTATTTGAGAAATCAAAATCTACTCGGTGTATATCGTATCTGAATAAGGAGTATCACCATCAGAACTCACTATGGGGAATCAAATAACAAAGGAGAATAACAATATGAAGAAAGATACAGGTCAACTACATGGGGAGTTAATGAACTCACTATACCAATTCACAAAGGATATTGGAATACATCTACCACCAGATAAAATAGAACCCACTACAACCTCTCTAATAGATGTATTTATTAACTACGAGAGATATAGAAAGTCTATTCAAGAAGGTGGGTTAAAAGTACTAGAGAAAGGAATTGGTCAATTACCAACAGAGGTACAGAACAAGATAAAAGAACAGTATGAAAGAAGGAAGTAACATTAAATCTAAGATGGAAATGTCCAACAGAATCACTCAGACATCTGAAGAGATATTGGATTCTATCAGAACTCAAAACATTGATAAATTCAGAGAAACCCTTCAGTTGTTTATTATACAATTTGAATTATACAGAGAACAGATAGGAAACGATTATGAACGAAGACAAACTCATGACTAAACAAGAAGTAATGACCTACCTAAACATCAGTAGAAGACACTTTGAGAAATTGGTAACGGAAGAAAACCTACCCATCATTAAGATAACTAAAAACAAAAGGTACATGAGGTTATCTGACCTTCATAGGTATCTGAACACCAAAATGGTAAATCAACATCAGGAGATTACTCAGGAATCACAACCTGAGAACGAATTCCAATGGAAGAATATATGGAGTAAATAAATGAGATTAAATGAATTCAGATTTGAAAATGACATAGAATCAAAGATTGATGAGTTTGGAATACTATCAGATAAGATTGATAAGGTAAAGAAAGAACTGAGTGAACTTTCACAACGATACAAAGAGATTGAAGGAGAGTTACGACCCATCTTAGAACAATTGACAATACAGAATAAGAAATCGATTCAAACGAAGAGATACTTAGTAACCCTGAAGAGAATGGGATACAACAGAGATAACTTCAAATACAAAGAGAGTTTTGAAAAATCACTGACGAAGGTAAATCAACAAACCAAAAATGTATTGGAAGATATCCTACAATCTACTAAAACAGTAAGTAGAGTAGTATCTACCATTGGTGTTCAGAGAATGGATGAGATATCCCTAAAATCAATGTTACAGAAGTTGATATCTCCTTTTAAGAAGTTATTCAGTAGGTTGAAGATGAATACTAAGAGAATAGATGATTTGAATGGGGTATTGAAGAGGATGGTAAAACTATAGTTTATCCAATAATGACTTTTTCTTTTCTTGAAACTCTTCTTCAGTAATTATTCCTTTTTCTTTAAGTTCATGTAACTTTTCTAGTTGAAGGGTTGAATCTACTTGTTGAACCACCTGTCCTTTATTACTGTTATTTGAAATTATGATTGAATCTATATAATTTTTCACATGATTAAAAACCGTATTCGAACTTTTTGGAAATACAACTTGATAAGGGTCTGTTCCTTTCTGTAGTGAATCTAACCACCCTGTCCCCCTATCTTGTTTTCCCATAAAAACAAACGATATGTAACCATTTTGACTTCTTGACCCTTCTCTAAATTTTATCGAAGTGATGTTGTTAATATAAAGTTCTAGATTACCTTCCCCTGTGAGACCTCCAATCTTTCCAAATAATGAAGAATTTTCAGTGATAATAGACACTTTGTCCTTCTCAATTAACAAATCCTTACCAAAAACATTTTTCTGAATGAATGAATTCCCCTTAGAACCAAAAGGATTCATCATGTCATTCACTTTTCCGACCATTGATGTATCCTTTTCATATAGAGACATTGGTTTAACATAAATTCCCTTTGAAATATTCGACTCTATATCTGAAATATTAGATTCTAGAGTTAAAACATAATGTTTAGACTCTAACTCTGATTTGTTTTTTGAAAATAACCCCATAGTCTATGACTTTTATTACCTAACAATATTAAGTAATTATTTCGTATCTTAACCACATATGAGTTCAAAACGAAGAAGAAACGAAACCAAAAAGATTAGAGATTCATACCCCACCAAAACTTTGAAGGAGTTGGAAGATGAAGGAGTTATACCTAAGAACTTTCACCTATTTGATAGAGTGGATATGAAAGAGTATCATCTCAAACACAAAACAGATTGGTGGAAGAGGATGAAAACCACTTAGGGGGGTATTTAATACATTAAATGTTGTTTTGATTTATCTCTCCAACCTGATTGGTTCTTATACTTCACAAAGAATATCTTTAAGTCACTTTGGTTGGGATAATCAACGAAGTATATCTTCTTATCAGATTGGTTAGGATAATCTACAAAATACCATAACCCTTTATTTTTATCTACTTGGTTAGGGTAATCTACTTTGAATACCTTTAAGTCACATTGATTTTCATATTCAACTACAAACACCTTTACATCAGACTGATTGGAATAATCTACAGAATAGACCTTTTGAGAGTATGAGGTAAGTGGTATTAGGAATAGTATGATTAAGATGTGTTTCATTTGTACTTTATTTATTTTTCATCTTATGGACCACATTGAAAGGATTAAACCTCGTAGTGAGGTTGTCCTCAGGATAAACTAATACTATATCACCATTACTCCTTTTCGTATATGAATAATGGATTTTAGTTGGTTTTCTGAGTGGATAATCATGAAACCCTTTCAACTTTATCCATTTATCTATCTCCTTATGATAGAGGTCGTAACCTTTTTTAAAACCATCTATCTGAATTCCATTATCATCACAGGGAGACCCACAAGTCGTCTTAACTTCGACTCTATTTGTTCTTGACAACAAAACAATAACCTTAACACCTCTACATTTAAAATACTTTAAAGAATCATCAGAGTTGATTCCCAGTCGATATCTGTCCTTACCACAACTCTGAACTATAAGTTTGATTATCACTGTTTCCTACTCCCTTAAACTCTTAGTATTCTTATTGATTTTGTACATCTGGTAGGTTTGGATACCGGTCAGTAGGTTGTTGGTTTGGATTGAAGAGTTTACTGAATCTAAACCTTCTTGAACAAGTTGTCCCGTTTCTTCTGTAATGAAACTTAAATCTCCTATGGAAGATACTATATCTTGACCTAATTCTCGAATTTCGTTCATGATATCATCTAAACTGTTATTTATTTCACCCAATAATTTCTTTATATCTTTTTCATGTTTAGAATCAAACATATTCAGTTGGTCTAACCTCTCATAGATTTCATAAAAGGTAATCATATCATTATTAATTAGGGACTGAACCATTGTTATTGACTGAACTAATAGAAGGTTAAAAATATGACCATCATCTTTTAAAATTTCTATATATTCAGTTATCTGTTCTTTGTCTAGTGGTTGTAAGTATGTTGTGGTATGGTCAATCGTCTCATTAGCAAAATATTTATCAACGATATCCTTACTCTCCATGAAACCCAAACCTGTGATTTCTTTTATTTTTTCAACACATTCTAATTTTTTACCCTTTTTTAAACCTATTCTTAAAGTTTCCTCCAAAGACTTCTCAATAACCCCCTCATTGACACATATAACTAACTGTTCATACATACTCTGAAGACTTTTTCTTTTGGTTTTTAAGTAGTTCGATATTTGAACAAATTGTTTAATATAATCTCTGTTAATCTCTATTATTTTATCCTGATTTAGTTTTAATATTTTACCATAGTCATCTCCCTCAACTAAGTCGATTATACCATTTCCATCTGTATCAAGTTCTTTTAGTAAAATAGAATATTTCTCCTTTTGAAGTGATTCTTTTTCTTCTAACTCTAAAAATAAACTCCCAAAAGAAGAGAAAGATAGATTAAACAGAGTTATATCAGAACTGAGAGTTGAGAAATCTCTGTCATTAAACAAGGTATGTATTGAACTAAATGAGTTAGGGTTTACCACCCCAACGGAGAAGAAATGGGATAAATCTAAACTCTCATCCTACATTAAACATATGAAAATTGATGTGGGAAAGGTTTAAGGGGTAAGGATAACCGTATAGTAAGATTACCCCATCACTGTCGAATAAGCATACCTTTTAGAAAAGAAAAACTCCCAAGCACAGATGTACTTGGGGGTTTTTTATGTTATAAACTCCATTACTTACCCGCTGCGTAGCGTGCAGAAACTTCAGTCCAGTTAATCACGTTAAAAAACGCGTTAATGTAATCTGGTCTTCTGTTTTGGTAGTTCAAATAATATGCATGCTCCCAAACATCCAATCCTAGGACAGGAGTTCCTCCGCATGACACACCTGGCATCACTGGATTATCTTGATTAGGCGTTGAGCAAACCTCAACTTTTCCTCCAGGATGAACACATAACCATGCCCAGCCAGATCCAAAACGCGTAGCAGCTGCGTTAGCGAAAGCGGTTTTAAATGCATCAAATGAACCATAGGCCGCATCAATAGCAGCAGCTAAATCACCTGTTGGTGTTCCTCCTCCATTCGGTGACATTACTTTCCAAAACAAGCTGTGGTTATAAAATCCCCCTCCGTTATTTCTTAAGGCTCCATTATTCATGTCTAATCCGGCAAGGATATCTTCAATAGACTTTCCATCTAAATCAGTTCCCGCAATCGCATCATTTAATTTGCTGGTATAACCCGCATGATGCTTTCCGTGATGGATTTCCATTGTGCGAGTATCAATGTGTGGCTCGAGTGCATTATGTGCATAATCGAGTGATGGTAATTCAAATGCCATTTTGTTATTTGTTTAAAGGTTAAACGTTGTTTGAAATTAACACGACATCTTTCTATTTTGTTTCAACCCAGTCGTGTAGGATTTCAATTAATTTCGCTCAAATATTTTAATTCTAAACGACTTACCCCCCATTTAAACATGAAAAAACTGTTATTGTCTGTTGCCATTCTCTGTGTTGCGCTCATATCATGCGGACCAAATGCTGAAGAAAAGAAAGCTGCACAAAAGGAAAATGAGGAAATGGTTGATGAAAAAGTAAGTGAAATTATGGAGTCTTTAAATGAGTCCGCAGAAGAGGCTTCTCCAGCGGCAGACTCTGCAATATCTGACACTACAGCTGCTCACGATCACAGCGAAGAAGGTCATTCACATTAAAACAAAAGTCTAAACCGAGGCCTTTGGCTTCGGTTTTACAAACACCTCCTGTGCTTTGAGTACGAAAGGATCCTTTTGATTAATGAGCTTAAAATAGACCTCATCTGAATACAAGCTTCGGCCAATCAGAGCTTTTGAGCGCAGAGCAATCTTATCGATTGATCTATTCCATTCGTGTTCAAGAAAGGGCGCTTTCTTATTCTTAAGAAACACCCGTAAAGCTGTCTTCAAATTGTCATCATTGAAGTCTACTATGAATTCTTCAGATCCTAATGCTTGCAGTTCAGCAACATGCTGATCTCTGTAAGCATATGAAAATTCATTGAGTGCGCCACTATGCACAAGTTCTGCATAAAACCATGTGATACCCGCGGTGTCATTCTCGACCCACCAGTCAGGATTGATGCCCCCTTCAACCGTATCATTTGCACTCAATTCATGATCTGAGAAGCTATCGTAAGGCTTTTGGATACTTCTTCCTTTAGGCGTAAAGTATCGCGCAACTGTCAAGCGTGTTGCGCTGCCATCATCCCATTCATTCTGTTCTTGCACTAAGCCTTTGCCAAAAGATCTTCTGCCCACAATTTCAGCCCTACCAAGATCTTGCATTGCCCCGGCAAATATTTCAGAGGCACTTGCACTGTAACCATCAATGATCACACTCAAACTCACCTCTTCAAACTTTCCCTTTTTTGATGCAAAATATTCTCGTTTAGGGCGATTTTTTCCTTCGGTATAGGTGATCAATTGCCCCTCTGCCAAGAATTCATCAGCCAAGGCAACTGCAGCGTCAAGGTATCCACCTCCATTGCCCCTCAAGTCCATCACAAAAGCCTTCACCTCATTCGTCTTGAGCGGATAAACGCGTTCTTTAAATTCATCATAGGTAGTCAATGAAAACTGCGCAAGGCGCACATAGACGGTTGAATCATTTAGCATATAAATAGCATCAAAACTGCTGATTGGAATTTGACCTCGCTCAATCGTAAAGTCTAGTAATGACCCTTGGCCAAGTCTTTGAACGCTTACATTAACGGAACTACCTGATGGTCCTTTCAGCAAGCCCATTACCATCTCATTATTGAGTCCTATTCCAGCTATAACTGAAGTATCAACTTTTACAATGAGATCTCCAGGTTTTAAACCCGCCTTTTCAGATGGCCCACCGGCAATAACATTGACAATATATATCGTGTCTTTCCGTAGGTTGAATTGAACTCCAATTCCTTCAAAATTCCCATCCAACGATTCATTGGCCGCATCGAGCTTTTCTCCTGATATATATAAACTATGAGGATCTAATCGTTGCAATAGGAAGGCTATTACCCCGTTTTCCAGTTTATCTCTTGATACATTGTCAACATAGTCGTTCTCTACGTATTGCAAGATCTGCTCAACCTTATTCCAATTTTCTGAGGTTTCTTTTTCGAATGGATGATTCACACCGCTGCCTAACCACAAACCAATGGCCATGGAGACTCCAAGTAATAAAGGGGTATATGCTCTTTTATTCACAATGTTGATTCAACAGTTTCTAACTAAATGAGTTCATATTCTAAGGATTCATAATTTGAGTGATTCGAAGTCCTGCCTTCTCTAAAAACTCCAATCCACTTGCATCTTTATAGGCATCGGTATAGACCAAGCGCTCAATGCCTGACTGTAAAATCAACTTGCTGCAGTCTTTGCAAGGCGAATGGGTTAAGTAAAGTGTTGCTCCGGCTGCTTGGTTGGTGGTTCTAGCCACTTTAAGAATTGCATTAGCTTCGGCATGAAGAACATACCATTTGGTTTGCCCATCTTCATTTTCACATTCATTCTCGAAACCTGTCGGAGTTCCATTATAACCATCCGCTATAATCGTAGAGTCTTTAACGATGATCGCACCAACCTGCTTTCTCTTGCAATGACTCAATTTTGCCCACTCCAATGCCAACCGCAAATAAGCCTTATCATAACGCTCCTGTTTTGCCAAAAGCTCAGCTTTGCTTTTTTCAATCTGCATGCGACAAATGTAAGGTTGATATGCGGCTAATGAATACTAAAGAATGAACAAAGAAATTCTTCATGGCGATTACGATCGTGTTCGAATTTAGCAGAATTCACTTCTTATAATAAGAAGACAATGCTATTCGAGGAGTAATTCTATTTTCGAGGCCATCAAAAAGGCTCTATTATGTTAAAAATTGACATGCACACCCATATACTGCCAGCGAAGCTCCCGCGCTTCGCTGAAAAATTTGGATACGGTGACTTTATTTATTTGGAATCCCGAGAAGATGGCGCTGCTGACATGATAAAAGGAGACGCCTTTTTTAGAACGATACAGCCCAACTGCTGGGACGAAAAGCTGAGAATTGAAGAGTACGCTCAATATCAAACTCAAGTACAAGTGGTTTGCACCATTCCTGTTATGTTCAGTTATTGGGCAAAAGGAAAAGACTGTTTGGAGCTTTCTAAATTCCTCAATGATCACATAGCGCAGTTGGCAAAAGAAAATCCGAAACACTACATCGGTCTCGGAACCGTGCCTATGCAAGACACTGAATTGGCGATCAAAGAATTGCACCGGATTAAAGAAGAACTGCATCTGCCGGGTATCCAAATCGGTAGCAATATCAACGACCTAAACTTGAGCGAGGAACAGTTCTTCCCAATTTTTAAAGCCTGCGAAGAGCTCGGGTTAGCTGTTATGGTTCACCCTTGGAATATGATGGGCATGCCCAACATGACTAAATATTGGCTTCCGTGGTTAGTTGGAATGCCAGGCGAAACTTCACGCGCCATGTGCTCCATGATCTTCTCAGGATTGTTTGATAAACTGCCTAATCTGCGCGTTTGCTTTTCGCATGCTGGCGGTTCGTTTTTTGGCACTATTGGAAGAATAGAGCACGGTTTTAATTGCCGACCTGATTTAGTTGCCATTGATAATCCGAACAACCCAAGAAATTATATCGGCAAGTTTTGGGTAGACAGTATAACCCATGACCCTAAGGCGCTAGATTTCATCCTCAGTTATCAAGGGTCCAAGAAAGTTTGCCTTGGCTCTGACTATCCTTTTCCATTGGGCGACCTTGAAATTGGAAAATACATCACCGAAATGGGCCTTTCAAACGAAGCGATTGAAGATATATTTTGCAACTCTACATTAGATTGGTTGAATCTTGATAAAGCACAATTTCTGAATGACTAAAAGACTTTTACTTCTCCTTTTCATTGGGGCCGCCAGTTTCGCTTCATCAGCTCAAGATGGCTATTGGCAGCAAAACGTCAATTACTGCATGGATATTGACTTTAATGCTGAGAATCACACCTTTCAAGGGGCACAATCCTTGGTCTACACCAATAATTCGCCAGATACGCTTGATCATGTTTTTTATCACTTGTATTTCAATGCCTTTCAGCCAGGCAGTATGATGGATGTGCGCTCTCGCACTATCGCTGATCCTGACCCGCGCATTGCAGACAGAATCAACAATTTACAGCCCAACGAAATAGGTTTTCACAAAATTGAAAAGCTCACACAAGACGGAGAGAAAGTGACCTTTTCAGTGGAAGGCACAGTGGCTGAAGTGCAATTGGCACAGCCTCTTTTGCCTAGAAAGTCGACCACCTTCGAAATGAAATTCAACAGCCAAGTTCCGATTCAAATCAGACGAAGTGGACGAAACAACGAAGAAGGCGTGGATTACACCTTGACACAATGGTATCCTAAATTAGCGGAATATGATCGTGATGGATGGCACAGCGAACCGTATGTATCACGCGAATTTCACGGAGTGTTCGGAACGTTTGAGGTAGATATTACCATCGATTCTAAATATACACTAGCAGGCACAGGCATCGTTCAAAACCCAAATGAGGTTGGCCATGGTTACAGTGAAACTACGCCTGCTTCTGAAAAAACAACGTGGAAATTTAAGGCCGAAAATGTGCACGACTTTGCCTGGGCAGCTGATGCTGAATACACGCATTTACAGTCGACCCTTTCAAACGGAACCGAGCTGCATTTCTTCCACAGAAACGATTCAATAATCAACCAAAGTTGGACTCGCTTAGTTCCTTTCACCGAGCAGCTGTTCAACATCATGAACGACAAGTTTGGAGTGTATCCTTATGCTCAATTCAGCGTAATTCAAGGTGGCGATGGCGGCATGGAGTATCCCATGTGCACAATGATTTCAGGCACAGGAAGTTTTGGCGGTCTAGTAAGCGTCACAGTTCACGAAGCCATTCATAACTGGTATTACGGAGTACTTGCTAGCAACGAACAGAAATACCCATGGATGGATGAAGGGTTTACCACATTCGCCCAAAACATAGTACTGGATTCTCTTTTTAAAAGAAACAACCTCAACCCTCAAGAGCGAAGTCAACGTAGCTATATAAGTAATGCGCTTTCTGATAAAGAAGAACCTTTATCAACTGGAGCAGATTACTATGAAACGAATCGAGCATATGGCTCAAACGCTTATTCAAAAGGCTGCGTTTTTCTTGACCAACTGAGTGGCATAGTCGGACAGGAAACATTTGACCAAGCCATAATGCGTTATTTCAACCAATGGAAATTCAAGCATCCAACACCACTAGATTTCAAGCGTATTATGGAAAAAGCTTCCAACATGGAGCTCGATTGGTATTTTGATGCGTGGATAGGAACCACAAAAACCATAGACTATGGAATACACACCGTCACTTCTTCGGGAAAGAAAACCATCATTGAAATCCAACGTATTGGCTCATTGGCGATGCCGCTAGAGCTAAAAGTAACCAGCGAAAAAGGCGTTCAATACAGCTACATTCCATTGGAAATAATGCGTGGAGCAAAACCAGCACCAAATGAAATTTCTAAAGATTGGAAACAAGAAAATGATTGGCCTTGGGCTCATCCTTTCTACCGCGTAGAGCTTACTATTCCATTCGAATCCATAAAACGCATTGAGTTGGATCCTTTCCAAAAAATTGCTGATCTTGATTCTAAGAATGATGCATTCCCTTCCGGAAACATTTCTTTTCCTCCGAAGTAATGGCTCTAACAAAAAACATAGCTTTTGTTCTTTCACTAGTGAGTCTTATGTCGTTTGACACCTCTGCTCAACAGAATATTCTAATTCATCAACCTATTGCTGGCGATTACGCTCCGTGTGAACCAAGTATTGCTATCAACCCAAATAATCCAGCCGAAATAGTTGCTGGGTCTGTATTGAATTATGTCTACACCTCAGCGGATACTGGAAAAACTTGGATCACTAATTCCCTCACTTCAAAACATGGCGTTTATGGTGACCCGTGCATCATAGCAGATGACAAAAATCACTTTTACTATTTTCATTTGAGCGATCCATCGGGCGAGGGCTGGGAAAATAATGCCCTATTAGACAGAATCGTTTGTCAGCGCAGCAATAGAAAGTTAACAAAATGGACCAAAGGCAGCGGTATCGGACTCAATCATCCAAAAGATCAAGATAAAGAATGGGCGGCTTGGGATGCCATCAATAAACGACTCGTAGTTACGTGGACGCAGTTTGATAAATACGGAGACGAAAGCCCAACGTGCGAATCAAACATCATGCTGTCGACCTCAAAGAATGGCCGCAAATGGACCGACCCTATATCCATAAGCGGCATTCCGGGGAATTGTCTAGATGAAAGTGAAACCGTAGAAGGCGCAGTACCCGCCATTGATAATGAAGGCAATATTTTAGTCGCTTGGAGCCTTAATGGAAAGCTTTTTTTCAATAAAATCCGCTTTAAAAATCCCGCTTCCTATCAAGCCAAAGAATGCGCCATTGTAGACCAAGGAGCTAATTGGGCGTTCGAAATTCCCGGCATAGGCAGGGCCAACGGAATGCCGATTGTCGGACATGATAACAACAGCGGCAACATTTATGTGAATTGGGCCGACCAAAGCAATGGGGTCGATGATACCGACATATGGCTGATCAAATCAACCAATGGCGGCACAACGTGGAGCGAACGCATTCGGGTAAACGATGACGCGCCCGGAAAACATCAATTTTTTACATGGATGACGGTTGATCAAAGCACCGGATATATCTATTGTGTTTTCTACGACAGGAGAAACCACAAAGACGCCAAAACAGATGTTTACCTCGCCATTTCAAAAGATAGTGGCGAAACATTCGAAAATTGTAAAATCAGCGAAGGCCCTTTTGAGCCCTCAGAAGATGTGTTCTTTGGCGATTACAACAACATTTCTGCAGTCAATGGAGTGGTACGCCCTATCTGGACAAGAAACGATAGTGGCAAGCTGAGTATTTGGACTGCTATTGTGAATAAGTAGTATCAAGGCTCCCACGAATATGAAACCACTCCCAGTGGACCTAAATCCTAGATTAACCTATCTATGTAATTTGAGAAAAAGCTTCGGATTTAGCAACTTTTGTTAAAATCACCTGACTATTCCAGGTTGATGAGAACATCTTGGTACTTCCCAAGCATAATAGACGTTTCAATTCCAATGTTTCTGAGACTATCAGAAAATCTATCAGCATTTTCTTTGTCATTAAAGTCTCGGTTCACCACTAAGTAGTTGTTTAAGACGTCAACTTTGATTTGATTGCCTTTAACCACATCAAGCATTCGCTCTAAATCTTCGTTTTTTAAATAGTCTTTGTAGCGACCGATTACTACCCGATATTCAATTTTTGTTTCGAAATCGGGACCAATTTGTTCAATAGCCTCTTGTCGAGAAATCGTTTTTTCAGGGTATTCATACGATTCTAATTTATCGCTCTGTATTTCGTTAGCCAAAGACTGTGAAAAATCTGCTGCTTCGTTGGATTTGGGA
>Ga0209600_1000008_pt1 | contig 154211 bp, 175 predicted proteins | sample COGITO_mtgs_1104_FD_185518 | JGI IMG/M metagenome (GOLD analysis project Ga0209600, IMG submission 185518) | Pelagic marine microbial communities from North Sea - COGITO_mtgs_110421 (SPAdes) (version 2) | ecosystem: Environmental > Aquatic > Marine > Epipelagic ... | reverse complement strand
GTCGTTCTCTGCTACTTTCTGCTAACTCTTTCCAGGGCACAATTATATTTGGACAGCTATAATCATTGAAGAGAATAGTCTTGTCGTGGTAAATTGTCTTAATCAGCACTTGGTCTGCATCAGATACGTCTGCAATAAGGCTTACGCGATCCACAGAGTCTAAGAATTTACAAGCTGAGATGGCTGATGTGTAATTATAAAGGTGGTCGTAGACTGGAATATGGCCAGTTGGTTCCATACTTGAATACCTTTCTATGTAATAATTTGCATTGGTATTAAAGTCAGCATACTCTTCAGCAGGCATCCAGCCTGAATCAGATCCTTCTCTACGTACATAAGTATACATTCTTCTTGGAATATGAAGGTGCTTACCCCGTGTTAGATTATAGAACAAAAACATTGTATCGTTTGCAGATCTTGTATTCTTAACCATCTGCATTTGGCTTTCAGTAGGTCTACGCATACATCTAGCATGGCCATACATATTATATGAGGATCTATCTTTCCAAAGCTGGTTAACATCATTAGTAGAACGATAGTTAAACTCAGCAACATAATCTTTAGGTGGCTTGACAAAGAAGTACTGTTGTAATTGACCTTCAACATTGGTCATCGTTGAATCACTAAATACACTCATGGCATCTGGATATGCATCGAAGTGGTTGTGATACGTCTGTAGAATATTAGGGTCAATCAGATCATCCGAGTCTAGATCAAAATAGTAATCATAGTCTAGGTGTTGAAAGAAGTTCTGATAGAGATAGAGTTCTCGCTTCTCCTTCACATCATAGTACATAATTCTCGGGTCATTGACCTTTAAGATCTCATTCTTAAGCCAGGTTCTGTATTCTGGATCTGCACTAAAGTCATCGCCAATGATTAAAACCCAATTCTGGTAAGTCTGATTAAGTACATTCTTAACAGTAAGTTCAAAGTGTTCTTGTGGGTTATTATAGAATGATGTTACTAATAGAAATTTCTTATCTTGATTCATTTTTAACTTCTAATATTTTCATTAATACTTGGTCCGGCGATGGCTGACACTTAAACTCAGGGTAACCTTCGGCACATTCTGGTACATAATGGATTGAGTTGATAGTACCCCATTCTTTAACTGAGTACTTTGGCTCTGACGCACAAAAGATTTTACATTCACCGCCAATAAAGTGAAATTTATAATCTTGGCTTGAATTTCTCCAAGGTGCAAACTTTTTAGGGAGAATAGAAGAACCTATTGTAAAGATCTCTGAGTCTGTTGTTCCTGCAACATGTATTGGACCAGCATCAAAAGTAACTAAACCATATGAGCTATTGATTATATGCCAAAGTTCACTAATAGTACTACCATCTAAGTCACAGTAATCTAGATCTATACCTTCCAACTTGATAGTCTTCTTATCTAAATGACCATTAAATGTAGCCTCTTTATGGCTCATGCCAATAGTTACAATCTTAAAGTCTGTATGTTTCTTTACAAGGTCAACCATACGCTGCCACTTCTGAATATTCCATGTTCTTGAAGGCCAATTCTCAGTAACGTGAAAGACTAGATAGTTCTTGTCTATCTTACTAGCTCTTTCAGTAATTGGATCTGGAATAAACTCACATGTTAACTCTTCAGGATACAAATACATACCGACGCCCATTGCATGTAACTGACGAGCTTCAAAGTTATGTAGCTTTACTTCCATCGATTGATTATAGAAGTTATCACTACCTAGCCCATAATTAGTCTTCAGCCACTGGTTATATGTCTCAAAGATCTCTTTATATTCACCCGGCCATTCTTCATTATAAGGAATAATATTGTCTACATAAGGACTATTCTTAAAGATCTCTGGCATGTGTGTCATTACATCAACTTTATGGCCATATGTAAGTGCTACCTTTTTAATAGTAGGTGTTGAACATAATGTATCACCAAGTGCTGGACAAGAAACCTTGACCAGCACATTCTTATTGTTAGGTCCTAGTTCCATTATACAGTCTCTTGTATTTTCTCAAATTCATAGTTAGGCTTAATAATCTCGTTCAAGGCTCTGCCTTGTGAGTCTGCCATATTGAAAAGATTCCAGTCTGCTAATTCAACGTCTTTATAAAAGTAAGACGCATGGTTGAAATGTACAGTTAGAGTCTTATGCTCAACATTGTAAGCTGCTGACTTGACCGTAGATGAATCGTAATGTGAAATTGTGCTCGTTATCATATGTAAGTCTTTACAACTTATATAATCAACTTAGAGATTGTTTATCTTTCTTTGATCTTAATGCCTTGTGCCGTTAGAGTATCTTCTAACTCTTGGATCGCTCTAACGATACTACTAACGTCGATCTCTTGTGTATTTGCATTTCCACCGCCACCACCAGCTTGAGCTGCAGTTGCAGGTGCAGGTTTAGAAATAATGCCACTACTAACGAGTCCTGAAAGTTTATCCACAAGTTTAGAAGCAGCATTCGAGATGTTAGATGAAGCCTGATTGTTTGTATCTCCAGCTTCAGCAACAGTACCTTCAAAGTCTGCAATCATACTTGCTAATTCTTGAACTGCTAAGATCAGCTTATCTCCAAGTTGAGCAAGAGCATTATCCTTACCAACACTAGCAAGATAAGCAAGTGCATTAAACATATCAGTAGATGCCCTAATTGCCTCAACGTTCATACCTTTAGAGGCGATCGCAATCATACCATACGATTCAGCAACATGACGCATCGTGGCCTGTAATTTGTCTAAATATGTACTCATGCTATTAACTCCAAGCATTGCAAGTGTTTTTACATCCATTGGGACCAACACTGCATTAAATAGTTTTCCTATTTTTTCTACAGCTCCGTCAGAGAACAAAGCCGTAAACTTTAAAAATGCGCCTGAAATATCCATTAAGGGACTTGCAAGTTCTGTTAATTTTGGTGCGATTTCTGCTAGTTTTTCTAGAATATCAAGAGGTGATGTGGTATCAGCGCCAAATAGACCTGCAATACCATCAAGTAAGCCTCCGATTAATTTTCCTACTCCTCCAGCAACACTTGCACCTGCAGTTGCTCCGACGAAGACTAACCAGGCAACACCAAGTGCTGCTACGCCTACTGCAAGACTTAATAGATTTTCAACACCGAGCTCATTTTTAATTCTTGCGAATGCATCGATAATCGCATTGATCGGTGTCATCAAGGCATCTGTAAAGTTTTTCGAGATAGCACCTAAATCTGGCATAGCGCTTAAGATCCAGGCAACGGCTAATATACCTGCTGCGATTACAATTATACCTACAACACCGAGTAGAATACCAAGAGCTCCAACACCACTTGTTGCAATCAAGCCAATAATAAGTACTGGTATTGTAAATAATACCAATGCAAGTGCAACTCCCATTGACCAGTCCATTGGTGGCGCACTGTTAAAACTATCTGGCATCCATGTAAATATCCATGCTACACCAACTATTGCAAGTGCAACTACAACCATACCGATTGCTCCTTTTAGCATACCGCCGTAGCCAATTCCCATCTTGTCAAACAACATGGTCAGAACTGCAAATGAGACGCCAAACACTAAGATAGCTATACCTGAACTTTTAGACCATTCGATCGGAGGCGCGCTCCAAGTACCTTCTAAGAATGAGAATATCCAAGATACTGCACTGATGGTTACTGCAACTAGAATAGTCGCCAGAGCACCTTTAAACATATCATTGTAGCCAACTCTAAATTTAGCAAAGAGTACGGTAAGTATTGCAAACGGAGCTCCAAATGCTAAGAGTGCAATACCAGCTGTTTGTGTCCATTCTACTGGAGGCGCATTCCAAGTATTGCCTAACATACCGAATATGAATGAAATACCTACGATTGATGCTGCAATAGCCAACATCGCAGCTCCTCCTTTAGCAATATCTTTAAAGCCAACTCTTCTTGATTGTAGAGCTTTAGTCACAAGTGCATATGTAATACCAAACGCTAGGATTGATAGACCGGCAGTCAACGACCAAAGAGGTGGTGGTGCATTCCAAGTATTGCCTAACATACCGAATATGAATGAAATACCTACGATTGATGCTGCAATAGCCAGCATCGTAGCTCCTCCTTTAGCAATGTCTTTAAAGCCAACTCTTCTTGATTGTAGAGCTTTAGTAACTAGAGCATATGTAATTCCGAATGCAAGTATTGAAAGACCTGCTTTAAGTGACCATTCTGCAGGTGGTGTTTTATATATACCCGGTAAGAATGAAAAAGCTAACGATGTCGCAACTATTGCCGCTGCTACTCCAACGACAGCAACTGCACCTTTAGCAATATCTTTAAATCCTATTTTTCTTTTCTGAAGGGCTTTAGTAATCATCGCAAATCCAATACCAAACGCTAGGATTGATAGACCGGCCTTTAATGACCATTCTACAGGTGGTGTTTTATATGTACCCGGTAAGAATGAAAAAGCTAACGCTAGCGCAACTATTGCGGCTGCTACTCCAACGACAGCAACTGCACCTTTAGCAATATCTTTAAATCCTATTTTTCTATCTTGCAGGGCTTTAGTAATCATTGCAAATCCAATACCAAACGCTAGGAGTGATAGACTGACAGTTAATGCCCAGTCAACAGGCGGTGCTGTGCGCGTATTTCCAAGGGCTTGAAATATGTATGAAATTGCTACAATTGAAACTGCAATTCCAACCATTGCAACTGTTCCCTTAGCAATGTCTTTAAAACCTACCCTTGCTTTTGAAAGAGCCCTAGTAACTAATGCGAATGTTACTCCAAACGCTAAGATTGATAAACCAGCAGTAAGAGACCACGTAGGATCTGGTGCATTTTTATCGGTTAATCCAGCTGGAAGTGCTTTAAATATAATAGCAGTTGCTACAATACCCAGTGCAATTGCTGGAATTATGAGTGCTGAGACTAAAACATCTTTATAACTCATTTTTGCAGGTCTTCCGCCCTTAAATAGTCCCTTACTTACCTTTCCCTTCATCAGGTTTGAAACGACACCCAACACTGTTCCAAATATTAGTACTCCAAGTCCGGCGACTGCTATAAATGCTAGAAGATTTCCACTTACTTCTGGTACTCCTACTGCATTTATTAATTTAAACCCTAGTGCAGCTATCACGATACCGCCAATAATCATAGGTAATACTAAACCAGCAAATATAATGTCTGCCGTACTCATTTTTGCAGGTTTCGACTTTGCAGAGCCTGTTAAATTCATTAATCCAGGCGTTGAGGTCTCTTTTCCTTTAACCATACTTACTACCATTCCTATCGCGACTCCAAAGAGAAGTACTGCAACACCAGCAACTGCAATAAATTTAACCAGACCAGTATAGTCTAATCCATTCATTGCTGAAATGCCCTGTGCTAGATATGGCGCTGCTTTTGCGAATGCTACGGCTAGTAATCCACCGGCTGCTAAAAACGTTACTGCTTTTAGTGCAAATATACCAATTCCTTTAAGATCCATCTTTTGATTTCTCTTTCTTGAATTATCTTGCTTAAGTAAACTTACACTATCGTCTTTTGGACCTCTCAAACTAATTAGGGACTCTTTACCTAAATTAGCGAGTGCCGTCATAAACCCTACAAGAGCAGCAATTGGAATTAATATTTTAATTAGACCTTCAACCTTGGCAACGTCAGCGTCAGTTACATTAATCGCAGCAAGCGCACGTGCTGCTAATCCAACTGGAATTAAAGCAAGTGCCATGGCGGCCATTGTAGCCCCTAATAGAGCAACCTGTTTTGGGCCAATCTTATTTAACATCGGTAACGCAAATCTAACAACAAAAAGTGCTCCAGCAAGTGGTATCATTGCTGCAGATGCAATTACAAATGATGCTGCAGTTTTAGGGCTAACATCGGGCATCATACTTAATGCTCCTGCAATAATGATAGTATTTAATGACATAACTACCATTGCCTGCATGATCTCATTAGTGTTGTTAGCATTCAAGAACTTATTCATTAAACCCGAGAACTCCCATGCATTAATTAATTGAATAAAAATTTGACCTTGTATATAGAGTGCTGCAGAGATTGCTATAAATGTTAAAAGTTTAGAACCATCTGGAGCAGCCATACCTGCAAGTGCATATGATGTTGCAACCACCATGGTTACCATGGCCATAATACCTGCTGTAAAAATTAAAAGTTTCTGTGTCGATCGAAAAAGACCGTCACCTGATTCACCGTTTAATAAAGGCTCAATCGCTTTCATCATAGGTACTAAACCTGCCATGATTAGAGTACCCATGGCTATGTCTTTTACAGAAACACCGCGCGTTGCTTGGAATGCCTGTGATAATGTGAATACACCAAAGCCGACCACTGCAATTAAGCCACCAAGACCTAGCATCTTTTCAATAGTAATACCAGTCTTTAGTTTGGCTCCTTCGTCGACGGTCTTTTTCATAAGAACGTCTTTAATGTCTTTAAGTACTGCTGTATTTTCTGCTATACTAGCGGCTAGACCAGAAGTAACGGAAAGACTAGTCTTTGAGATTTCCTCAATCCTAGTCATTGACTCCTTAGTCTCAGCAGCAATATACTCAATCTTCGATAGTAAAGAATTAGTGTTTATTGCATGGCCAATAAGTATCTTATCAGTATTTTGCTTTGCCATCTAGTGTTTAAAAAATTATACAGATCTTTTAGCTTCTTTCTTAGCAGCTTGCAATATTTTAGCTAGCTCATCGTTGTCCATAGATGCTAATTCTTGCTCTAGATCCTTTCTTGTTCTTGAATCTTTCTCAAAGTCAGATATAGTTCGATCATCAGCTTCTCTCTTATCTATTAGACTTTCTATCTGAGCTTGAATCTGGTCAACTTTTTCTTGAGCTTCAGCTGCATGGTGATCTAGACCCTGTCTTTCCAGCTTTTTAACTTTAGCCTCTGCCTTCTTCTTAAGCTTTTCTAGTTCTTTAAGATTGGCCTTTGAGATCTTTCTATTCATGTAAGCATTTTTGATCTGTGGACCGAAAGCAATACCTATACCTGCAATAGCAAATGCTAGTGTAATAGGGTCTACGAACTCGTTAATCATAGCCTCATTTAAGAACCGGTTATAGCCTTTAATCTTCTTCATGCTGGAAATTATAATTTATTGTATATATCACACAAAAAAATAAGGAGACGCAGGGTCCCCTTATTCTTTAGTTTACATTTTCGGAACTTTGATATTAGGTACCTTGATATTAGGTACCTTCATTCCGCTTGCAGCTCCGCTTGCTGCTTCGTTTTGGCTCTTGTTCGCCTCGTTCTCTTTCTTTAAGTCGTCAATTAAATCTTTGACAATGTAATGGTATTCATAGTATTCCATCTCGTTAAGCTCTGATGGCTGTATATGGAGATGTTTATACACATAAAACCTAACTTTAAAGAAGTTCTTGAGAGAGATCTTGAACAATGAAAAGAGATTTGATGCCGTCACGAAAGTTGATAGGAATAGAGGCCTCCTCGTCCTCTACCATGACTTTCATCTCTGGTTGTATTCCTATTTTCATTTGCTCTGCTAACTTATATAGTAATAAATATTTCTTGTTATCCCATCCGTTCATTTCAACTTCAAGCTCCCAAAGTCTTTTCTGATTGAATGTTCTCCAATCTGTAGCGACGAAAGGTGCAATTTGTAGAAGTGACTGATCTATTTCTTGCTCTTTATCTCTACGATCTTTAATGTATTTTGTGATTTCTGACATTACACCAATTGAAGGTGGTCTCATCATAATTTCACCATATGATTTAGTTCTGATGATAAATGCTTTGTGTTCAGCGCTGTAATATTTCTCAAGCTCAGCTGGAATATCGAAATACTCAAAGTATTCTCTCTTAATCTCAATCTCATGTTTAGTTCCTCTCCTATTAGACCAGTCAACTTTGAGGCTGTTTTCTGGTTCTGGGAATGTTAAATCTCTGATTGCTAGGATTAAGATAAATCTATCTTCTTCACATAAATCTTTAAATGAAGTTCTAGACTTTTCATTAGTAACTCTTGTACAAGATTCTACGATTGCATTAAGCTTCTCATCAATATCTAGTAGATTGTTTTCATCCATTGTTGAGAAGTGTCTAATCTCAGCTACTTTTGCAGATCTAATCTGGATAGTTGTTCCTTCTGGATAGAATCTACCTCTAGATGGTAAACTGTCTAATGGTAATTCATGCCAGCCTAATAGATTATCTGATTTCTCAGGAACGGCTGGTCCAAAGTTTGCCATGCTTACAGAGCCTAAACCCTGTTTTTCTACAGCAGCTTCCATAGCATCTACCTCAGCATTTGCATTTTGATCTTGATACACGTTGGTGTTAACACCTTGGTCTTTAGCATCTAACTGTTTTGCTAGATCTTCTTGATTCATATTGTTGTTGTCTTTCATGTTACTTATCTTTTAAGTTTTTAAGGTCTCTTTTTATAGTTGTTTTTTCTTCGGCTGAACGTTTACTCAGTTCTTGTTGGATTAATACACGTATAAACGCACTGATAGAAACTGGTCTTTCCTCCTTTTCTAATGCATCATTCAATATAATCCTATTGACCTGATTAACCTCATCCTCTGTCAAAAGTACTTGCAACTTCTTTGTCAGTTTATGGTTGTTCATAGTATATTATGTTGGTATTGTAATATGTTTCAAGTTTAAAAAAAGAGAGAGGCTTTTTAAGGCCTCTCTCCTTATGTATTCTAAATACTTATTAGTTTAATTCTTCAGCGTATACGTCACTTCTCCATGTAACTTCAAGAGTTTGTGGATCAGTTGTCTCGTAGCTTAATTCTCCAGTGAAACCTAGACCTGATGTAATGAAACAATCATCAAGTGTTACTTTTCTGAAGATGTCACCTTCTCTGTTGAATTGAACAATTACGATAGTACCAACATAATTCTTTTTCAAGCCCATTTCACCAGTTTCTGGGTTGTATGCATTTCTGTACCATTGTCTCATGGTCTTATACAAGTAAGCTTGATTTGAATCATTTAGGTTTAACGTAAAGTTAACTGTTACGTCAATCGCAGTACTGTCAGGCATACCTGCATAAGATCTAGTTGAGAACTTATACTTCTGCTCGACTGCCGCAACTTCTCTATGAAGTTGTTCCAAACCCGAGATTGAGTTTATGTGTTGTAATAACAGTGATTGACCCGATACGTTTGCTGGAGGTAAAATAGTTACCTCAAACAGGTTAGCCTGTACTGGTTCGAACTGCTTACCTTTCTTGCTGGTTTGGTCTTCTGAATAATGTGGTAAAGCCATTTTTATCTTTCTTTTATTTTATATATCTTTAGTTTCTTATGCAAAGTTTCCTGTTGCGATTTCACCAGTGTTCAAAATAGTAACACGTGATACAAGAATTTCAAGACCTTTAACCGGTTCAACGTATGTATCTAAGATACCCATGTTGTTATCGATTACTTCGTTAGTGTTATTTGTTGTGTCCATAATGTTTCTATAGTCATAAACACCACCGTCTTTCTTAACTGACTCCATGAAGTTGTCAGCTAGAGTTTGGATCTCTAATCTTGTTTGTGCGTTATTGAATTCGAACAAGTAGTTTTGTAAGATTGCAGCTAGACCATCTTCGATGTAGATCATTGCCTCTCTTACGTGAGCTGATGAAAGAGCTGACTGGATTGACTGTTGAGCAGTCTTGTTACCTTTAATTACAATACCAACTCCTCTTTCGAATACAATTGGGTTGTAACCAAATGGCTCAAGTACGTCTCTGTCATTCTTGTCGAACGCAAATTCAACACCTTGTACGCCAGTACCACCTACAACACCTCTTCTTGGACCTGCCACGATTGACCATGGTAGAGCGTCAGAATACTTGTCGATGTAGTTGTTTGATACGTATGCTGCTGGTGGAATTACTTTAGTTCTTCCATTCTCTAGTACATTTAGACCTGGACCGTAGTAGAATGCAAAGTTTGCACCCTCGTTAAGTGAAGGTAGAGTGTATAGAGCGGTTGGGTTAAGATTTAAGTTACCACTTGTTCCAACGTATCTTGTTTCAAATTCACCAGTGATCTCGTTCATGAACGATGGGTTTTCAGAGTTTTTAAGTTCTTTAACCATCGGCGCGTTTAGGATTGCACTTGCATTTTGTCTCTCTTTACAAAGTTGAGCAATTTCTTCTTTGTTTAAGATACCACCAGCTTCTAATGAACCGAATGTATCAACAACATATCTGAAGTCGATTGCGTCTTTGTCGATAAGAGTATTAGAAAGACCGTTACCTGGCTTTAACATTGTTAAAAGCTCTGCAATTGTCTTATCAGTTTGAGTTGCACCTTCGATCGGGAACATCTTGTAAACTTCAGTTGCTTCTTCGTATGATCTAAGAGCATACTCTGGCTCAACTGACATGTTTCTATGGCAGATAAACTCAAATGTGTAAGTTGTATCTCCGTTGCCGTCAACTGTTGGTGTTAACTTCTTAATTTGCTTGATTCTAGCCAAATCGCCTTGATCTGCATTTGTTGGTAAGTACATACCAACTTTGATGTGCATCATCTCGCTATCTGGATCTAATGGGTTATAGTTCGGGTTAAATGCTGGTTCAGCACCGCCTGCTACAACTAGTTTAGACATCGTGAAGATACCTGCTCCTTTATCTAAGAAAGACCATCCAGTTGGGAATTCAGCTGTTCTTGCGTTTGCACCGATTGTTACTACGTTAAACGGATTGTTAAGAGTATCACCAGTTACAGCTCTTGAGTAAGATGTTAATGCAACTGCAGTCTGTCCAGAGTATACTGAAGCTGAGAAGCCGTCGTTACCGTCTGGTGAAATAACAACCTTATTAGGATCTGAAGTATCGATGTTAGCAATCTTAACGTACTCACCTGAATTTTCTGAAGGTAAGAATGTAGTACCGTTTACACCGCCTGCAGTCCAAGATGCTGATACACCAGCTGCTGTTATTTCCAACTCACCGGCGTTGTTAACACTTAATACAGCTGAGTTAAATGCAGCTGGAATGCTTACAGCGCTAAAGTTTTCGTAGATAGACTTGCTTGGAGCATCACTACCTGCGATTATTAGAGTAGAATCAGAGCCACCGTTATCTTCAACTCCGTCAATCTGTACATATTCACCTGCAATTTCTGAGTATAACCATTCTCCTGCTTCTACACCGATTAATGCAAGTTGTGCTTTAGTAATACCGTAGATAATCATATCACCTGCTGGATTGATTTCAACAATTCTACCATCAGGAAGTCCGCCACCTTCTAATACAATACCGTTATTTACGTCTTCTTGTACTACTAAGTGTGAAAGTAGTTCGTAGTCTTGGTAGATGTTAAAGTCTACACCAACCATGTCTATTGCTGCAATTGCATCTTCATTAACCGCACAGAAAAGACCAGTTCTTCTAGCCTCTCTATTGATTAGGGTCTCGATGTAAAGCTGACGACCTTCGTTGTCTAAGAATTCTGGAATCATTGAACCAGTGTATTGAGCTATTAACTCAACTTCTCTCAGTGCTGTGAAGTTAGATAGAAGATCTTTTCTAAGACCATCGCTAGTAAACATTGCACCGTAAACTGGATCGTTGTTTAATTCTGTTGAATCAAACTTACCTTTGAATACTAATACGTCGATCATATAGTCTGATACGTATTCTAGTGGATCTACACCTTCTGGTACTTCACCTTCTCCGTACCACTCTCTTGCTGTTACGTTAAAACCGTCTGTGTTTGCAGCTTGTCTAACGATGATTGTGATTGGAGTTTGCTTAATGTTTACGAAAGTAAGAGCGTTTGTTGAAGATGCTGTTGTGTTACCAGCTAGTGCTAGTACTTTTTCATCATCTGGTGCCCAGAACTTACCGGTATCGAAAGCCTTGCTAAACTCATCAGTTAGAGTTGCAGCAGTTAGACCTTGATCGCCACCTGCAGTTACTGGTGAAACGCCGTTGATTAGATCGTTTTCGTCTTTTGCAGTTAGGTTCATTGCCAAGATCGGGCCTCTTGAAAGAGCTTCAAGCGCTGATCTGTGGAAGAACATTCCATTTCTTTCTAAAGACTTGTCAATACCGCCAAATACTTGAACGAACTGTTCAGTATCTTCGATTAAGACTGGTGTGTTGTAAGGTCCTTTTTTAGAACGACCCACAACTAGTCTGATAGTCTCAGAAGGAATATTAACCGTCTGTGATTTGTCGAACTCTAGACGATATACGCCTGAGCTCTTGAACTGTTGTAATTGAGGACTTAATGCCATTGTTATTTGTTCTTTTTTTTTAGATTCTTTGTTTATATATCTGTGCTACTCACGTTTTTTACTTCAGTAGATCGTAAATATCGAATTGTAAATCTCCTTGTACGTCATTGTCTTTATAAAGTACTCTTTCCATTTCTGTATGTAGACTGTCATCAATCACGTCAAGTAGTTCTTCAATGTAGTCTGCATAGTCAGTTGTATTTAAAAACTCAGTCGCTGTAATGGCAGTAATGATAATATCGTCATGGCCCATTTGAGCTGCATAACCACCACTTCTACCTTTACCAAAAAGACTAGCTTCTTGTACTGTTTCTTCGTCTGTTATATTTATTCTATTGTTCTTATATAATTTTGCAAAGTTCTGACAGAATATTGCTTTATTATCTGCTTTTAATTTAATACCTGGTTTAAGAGTTCTAGAATCATGTCTGTGTTTAAATCTTACAATCATCTCATCGTCAAAGTCATTTCTTTGTGGAAATACAGTTGATAGGTATTTGAATAAGACTGTACCATAAGTATTGTATTCCACAATCATCTTCACGTTTTCGTTGTAGAAGACTTCAACTGCTAAAGTATAAAGTATCTTTGCAAAGTCTTCAATCACATGTTCATTACTTCTAAAACGACCAACCTGCTCTAGTTTAAAAAAGTCATACATCGCGCCTGGATTATTCACCAGATTAATCTCTTTGGTGGTCATCGGTTGAATCTCAAAGATATTAATTACCGAGAAGTCACCACCGTTACCTTCAGCAATATCTACAGTAAAGAGCCAGTAACGATCTTCAGTTCTACACTCTTCAACGTCAAAATCTGGGTGGAATTCTAAGAAGCCTTCCACGTCAATGCTAATATCTTCAAATTGATCTAGTTCTCTACTCGTATACTTTGTCTTTGACTTGCGCATCTTCTTTAGATCAACTGGGTCTAAAAGCAGATTAGAAGAGCTTACAAATTCATTTCCATATTGTCTGTTAAAAGCTTCGATAGAACCTAAATTCGCAAGCTCTCTATTATACCATGCGTCGTCTCGATCTGGGTGTTCCCACCAGTCAATTCGCATCGGGTGGTATTCATTCTCATTTCGTTCCGCAGCTGCATAGATCTGATAGAATTTATTAAAACCATTTGGTGTTGAAGTAATTGTGATCCTAGATACTTTAGATGCTGACAGTGTTGGATAAACGTTTTCATAGAACGCATCGACAATCGCTGGATGGATATGTGCAAACTCATCTAGAAACAGATTATGAATAGTAAAACCAATACCTGCTTTTGCTGTAGTTGATTGACCGGCCAGGCGACAACCGTTGTCACATCGCACATTCATTACATCATACTTGATAATACCCGGCTTCATAAAGAAGGGTAAGTTCTCAACAACAACCTTAGTCTTATCAATAATTTCTTTTGTAGTATCTGACTTATTTGCTAGGATTAGCGTATTCTTATCTGTATTAAAGATTAAGTACCATGCATTATAGATTGATGCTGTAATTGTCTTACCCATCTGGCGCGACGCGAGTACTATATTAAAACGTTCATGTTGGAAATTACGCAACATGCGTTTTTGATATTCACGTAATTTAACGTTCTTAATTCCATCATCTGTCATTACAACAGCATACTTCTCTGCAAAGTAAACAATATCTGTGGCACACCTTGCTAGTTCAGCAACCTCAGCATCAGTATATTCAAAAACAATATTGCCACGGCGTAGGAACTGCTTACCCTCATAGAAAGGCATCTTCACTTTAGGTCTATATCCTTGGTCAAGTGCCAATAAAAGGTCATTAATCTGCTTAGTAGACCAGACTATTCTGTCCGATTCTATGTCAGATTCACCCTTTGGGATCCATTTGTTATCTCCTACGTAATCGCTCATTCTTAGTCTTCTTTTTCGTCAACTAGGTACATGAAGTTAGATGGGATAACCATCTTTTGTATTTTTAGAGCTTTGAGTAAAAGACCAACAATTAAACCACCTGGCATAACTGCTATTGCACTTAACCCAATAGTCTTTAATACATCTTTAAGTTGATTGCCAATTTCTGTGCGCTCTTCGTCTGTTACCTCTTCTCCATGTCTTACGGATCTGTAGATTTTAGAAAAGGCATCTTTAGTTTCTTTACTCTCCTTTGCAAGAGCTTTAAAGAATTTAGAAGTTGACTTACCTAAACTTTTTAAACGCGTGTCCTCATTAACAAAACCTTCAAATAATTGTACTTTTCTCATCTTTATATTTCATCTGTTTCTACATCTTCAACGTCTTCGATGTCTTCAATGTCTTGTTGGTTAATGCCTTGCTGAATGGCATGCATTAGATCTTTAGTTCCACGCTGTACGTTTCTGCTGCTACTGTCACCACCGGCTTCTTCAATCTCACGTTTGTCATCTCTCTTCTTATAGATCTCAATATCACGTGCTATTCTTTTAGTAGCCTCTTCAGCTGCCATCAGGTACATGGTTTGAGATTTGATGATGTCTAACATTGATTTCTGCAGAGTTGCAAGTACTTCAAACATTCTTGGTGCTAATTCACCGTTGTCAATTGTTTGTAATAATGTAGTCAGGGCTCTTTCACCAGCTTGGAGCTGATAGATTAATGATGACATTGTCATCTCATCCATCTTCTTTTTGGCTTGAATATATTCATCTTTCTCGATAATATCTGCATCGAGATAGAATTTCATTAGACTTGTAATGGTCTTCTTGGCCTTCTTGGTTGAGCTTGCTTTCATCTCACCGTAGTTAGCCGGAGCCATTAACTGTGTATTTCTCTGTGTTGCTGGCAGGTCTCTTGGATCAGATTCAACGTCAATTGACTCTTCATCACCGATTAGATTATCAAGTTCACGTCTAATCTCGTCTGCCTGCTCAGATATACTTCTTTTATCTTCGCTCATAAGTTGTGCTTTTATATGCTATATATCTAGATTATCTAGACTGACTGTACCTTCTTAATTGAATTGAAGGAATAGCATTGTCGATTACATGTGCTAACTGCGAGTCTCTAACAACATACTGCTGTAAGACATTCATCTGTTGATCTTGGCCTACTGTCTGACTAAAGATTCTAATGTTAGTCACATCTAGTTTCGCTGGCTGTAACATCCAGTTCTTAGTAGGTTCCCAGGTACGAGCATTCGTAAACGACTTGGTTTGATTTAGTTTTAAGACTAAAGTTTTACTAGAATTACTTGCCGCCTGTCTGTTGCTGTTAGGATCTAGACGATATAAATTACAAGACATCTGTCTGTACTTATTACTTAGATTATAGACTAGACCATACCAAACATTATTCTCAAGTGCCAAAGCACTACCGAATATATGTGTACCGTTGTTAAGATAGACTTTAATGCTAGAGCCGTTGGTTGTTATTTTTAAACCATTTTGATTAGAATAGCCATCGATGATAACCTGTTCTGTTGTATCAACCAACTTTGGTCTAAACCAAATAGTCACTGCAAGATTCTCTTCCTCTGTTAAGCTTGAAACCTTATTGTAAGCTACAAGTTCCATTGATTTATCCGGAGTTGAGTCTAGATCATAATTGTTCTTAGAGACTACAGTCCACTGATTTCTTAATTCAGCATCTGAGATTGTAAGTTTCTTGTGTAGTCTAGCTCTAACACCATCGCCGACCTCAGCAAATACAGTTTTGTACTGTGTTGGTTTGGTTACCTTCTCGAATTCTTCTTGTCTCTCTTCACCAAAGACTTCTTCTACGCCAGTTGTTAGTGCATCAAGTTCTTGCTCTACTGTTTCATCTTCATGGATATTGCTAGTACGCTCTTCATATTTGCGCAGCATTAGTTTCCAGTAAGTTAGGTCCAGATTAAACTCATCTGCATATGCAATTGAGCTAACCTCATACATACGGTTCATTTTTGGAAAGTAGAGATAGTCTCTGCTGCGTGGGCTTGGCCCAATACCAAATGCTGTCTCAAACTGCGTCTTGGTTAGGTGGATTTCAAACTCATCGAAGCCCATACCAAAAATGTCATAGTTAAACTCTCTTGTTGGAAATTCGTTGCCCGGCACCATGATCTTTAACTCAGCCGACTCTTTTACGTTATAGAGTGAATACTCTTTTAAGATTACGTCACGACTACGATCATCTGGCTCAACTCTAAAGTATTTTACTGGATGGCCCCACATTTCAGTTGAAACGTCTGTAATTTGACGGTAAACTGAAGTTGGTTTAGTTAAGGCATATGGGTCCCACATTTCATCTGTACATTCTGCTATGATATTTGCACAACCTGTCATTGCATATGGGTCTACACATTCACCACAGAATTCTGGACAGCTAATAATTGTACCATCAGCAGTACTTAGTTCATAAGTCAATGAAAGTAGTGTTATCTTGTTAACATTGCTTAGTCTATCAACTTCTAGCCTAAGTTCAATCCAAAGCGGTTGATCTGGGTCAAAATTAAGTCCTAGTAGATCATATGGTCCATTGTTAGTTGTCAAAGGTAGTAGCTGGCTCATTTCACCAGGCTCTTCACCTTGTGACCAACGGTATTGATATGTAAAAAGATTGTTTGCGTCTTCTGGTAAATAGAAAGTCAGACCACTTGCTGTAAATGTCGGTGCTTGTGTAACTGTAAACGTATTCGCGTCAACTACTTGGTCGACTGTATAGTATTCATTACCTACGATAAACTGATCTCCTGAGATTAAACTCAAGTTCGTGTTAGTGCCAGTAACTGTGGTAGATGCAGCCACAAAGTTAAGAGTGCCACTAGTGTTTGGTGTACTAACACCAACAACTGATGTCCAGCTTAAAACGCTTTGTACGTTTAAGTATGGATTTTCTAGCTTTGCATATATTACATCACCGATCTGGTCTGCTGTAAAATTATTTACCATTGAGGCTTAAGTCTGTATTTTGTTTATATATCAGACTCAATATCGGTGATTAAGAGTATTTCTGGGTTATCAGTCTCATATGCCTCAAAGTATTGTATCATCGCATTGAGTATAGTGAAGATTTCATTTGTGTTGTTTGCAACAAGATAGTTATCAATCTTGTTCATTAACTCATTAGTCTTAACCACTTTAAAATATTCACCTGAGTTTAACAGATCCATCTTATTTAAAAGCTTATTAATAACATAAGTTTGATGGCTGTTAAAATGGTCAAAGACTCTGAAAGTACCTCTTAGTGTTTTAATACTGAACTTGATAGTTTTAATCTGCTCGATCTCAACTATGCGTTTATAGCTCATGTTCTTATTGAGATTGACTTTAAGCCATCTAAGACTAGTCATATTCTCAAAAATCTTTTTAATAAAGTAGATTGTGGTTGCCTCTTTGTGTAATAGACTTTCACCGACTGAGTCTATTATGTTTAGATCATCATAGAAGTATTCGTTAACTACATTTTTAAGATCATTTGCAGAAATCAAGACAGAGTCCTTAGCTAGCTCTTTAGAATTATAATGGCGCTTGAGTAAGCCCCATAGTTTTAAATCTATTGAGTTATACTTGTAGAGTGTAATATCTACAACTTCTGAAAATGTATCTTTATTTTGAGTAAACATCAACCTGCTCTTCAATCTTTTTTAAGTCGGCGTATAGACTTTCTTTGGCAAACTGCTCAAGTTCTTTAAACTCTCTGTTGCCAATTTCATTCTTCTCCATATAGATTCTAACGGCACCTTCGCTTGGAATATATTTATCCTTGGCTGTGGTCTTAGCCTTTTTAGTTTTAGTGTACCACCAGCCGGGCACAGACTTAAATCGCATAGCGACCATGCTCCATGATTCTACAACTGCAGCTCCGTTGATCCCGTTGTGATTAAAGAGATTAGCGTTACTTGGGAACTTAATAGCAAAGAAGCGATTAATCATAAAGTGATGGCGCTTCTTGTTGTGGTTCTTAATTTTATAAAATTGATCTCGCTTCGTAAACATGATCTTTACGAAGTCAAATAGTTTAGTTTCGTCTAACATATTATTTTATCCAGTCTAAAAATGCTAAATGGTAAGCATCCAGTAAAGTAAATTCTGTGTCGGATGAGCGTTCTTTCCATATTTTTTCAGCACTCTCTTTGACTTCCAGTCTTAAACCATGAGCATTAGCTTCGGATAAAATCTCTTGTATCGTAATCTCTTCTTGTAAAGTATGCATTAGAATAAGTTGTTTAAGTTTTTAGTCTTAGGTGCTGTTTTTGTTTCTCTGTCCGTGCTCTTTTTACCAACCAGTTTCATTGGCTTTACCGGCTCTTCTTCTGGAATATCCATACCTGCAAATACATCTGGGCCAGCGTTATGCTTCTTCTCTAGCCAATCAGTACCTGCTAGGATCTTGTCCATTTTAAGTAGAGTTTCAACGTTATTTAAGGCACCTTCCCAGTCAGTTTCAATAGCTGCAAAGATAGCTTTCTGAATAGCATCTGGAATAGTTCTAGTATGTAGCAACATCAATGCAATATTCTTAGTCAGGCCAGCCTTAATCAAGTTTGTATTACTGTGGCCGACAACTCTGTAGATAATATCGGATAATGCGTCTTTGTGCTCTGTAGAAAAAAGATAGTCAATTGTAAAATCTGCATGTTCTTTTGTAAACTGATCGTAGATCTTATCAGCCATTTTATCAGTAATTGAGTAAGTTCTCAACTTACCATTCTTCATCTCTTTCTGCCAAGTCACAACTGACTGGATGTTATCCGACTTGTCACCTACAAGCATCTTAGTAAAGATAAAACGATCACAGTCAACTTCTTCAATTGTAACTTTATTTTCTTTTACCCAGTCTAAGATTCTAGTCTGATAGTCGTCTCTAAGCATATGCTGACCGCCCATGTTGAATAACATGGCGTCTCTATCCATTTTCTGTGCTGCAGACTTTTCCATGTCTTCAACAAAACCAGGATATGCATACAGAGTTCTCTTAGTGTTATAGTACCAGATTGTATGTGCGTCGTTTGCAGTTGAATGATTAACTAATTGGATTAAGTCACGGTCACCAGTCCAAACGATACAGCTTTTGCCGCGATCGTTCAGCATTGTTGACCAACCAAAGAGAACATCATCTGCTTCAGCACCGCTGATCTGATGTACTGTTACACCATGCTCTTGCATGATCTTTTGGAATTCTTCATAAATTGAGTAAACTGCAGTCCAGTCTACATCACTCTTTTGTTTTCTAGTACCTTTGTATTCTGCTTCTGGGTATAGGTCTTTACGCCAAGACTTAGAGTCAACTGCGATGACAACGTCATCCACAAAACATTTAAGCTTGCGCATCTCAGATGCAAAGTCAATTGACAGTTTACGCATAAACTGTGCTTTTTGTTTATCATCACCTAGAAGCATACCGCTCTTAGGTTTAGGCAGAACAAAAAGGCGGCTAAAGACAAAGTAGTTGCCGTCTATTAATAGTGTATGTTTTCCCACCTTCATATTGTTATCTTTTACGTACAGTACAAATATAATAAAAATATTTGACACTGAAAAATTATTTTACAAAAATCTTGTTATTCTCTTACAATAGTCTGGATCTCATATACACAGCTTAACATGGTTACAACAGGATCGATTACATGGACTCTTTGTGCTTGGTGCTTAGCCACTGTAATAATAATCTGTGGTATATGTTTTACGCTTTGAGATCTTTCTTGTTTTATATATTCGACAAAGTCATCGCCTAGTGTCTGTAAGATGTCATCTGTCTTTGAAGCGTAATTGCTTACCAAGAGCTGATAGTTCTTAGCTGGATCTGTCTCGTTAAAGATTAGATCAAAAACATCTTTATAGACTGAGTTGAAGCGTTTAACTTCTGCTTCAGTAATATGGTTTGTACCTTGTGTTTTATAGCCCTGTAGCTTATTCAAGGTGCTTCTTAGATCTGGGAAGTTACGACGTACAAACTCAACTAATGCTGGTTTTTCAATTGTCATCTCTTCTTGGTTACAGATATTATAAACACGCTTGATATATTTCTTAGTCAATTCAGCCTCTTCTTCCTTGTCAAAGTCAAAGTTAATTACTTCAAATCTGCTTAAGATTGGATCTGGTAATTTATTGATGTAGTTACATGTTGCAATAAAGCGGCTGTTACTTGCAAATATCTCCATTGTCGCACGCAGTGCTTTAAAGAACTGATCCGATACACCGTCAACCTCATCTAGGATTACAACTTTAAAGCTGCCTGGTTTGTCCATAATTGAAACCGTTGAACAGAAGTCAGTGATTCTAGTTCTAATCACGTCAACCGAAGTATCTGTTGATGCGTTAATATAGAGATAAGGCAATTCAAATTGATTGACGATTGCTTTAGCTGCTGATGTTTTACCAGTTCCAGGACTGCCTGCAAACAGCATATTCTGAACTAGGCCATCTTTAAACTTATTCATTACACGATCTGGTAAGATCAACTCGCTTAAATCTTTTGGACGATACTTCTCTGTGAAGAGCTGGTTTATTGACTGCATATAAGTTACTTTTGTATCTTATATGAAAGCTGGCCTCTTAGTTTCACTGATAGATAGTATATATGGCTAGATCTTACGCTGACATTAGAATTGAGAGAACCGGTGGTAGTTATCCAATCAACCGATATGGTATTAAACTGAAGCCTCTTCAGAAAAAGCACCGTAGATTCTTGGTTGAAAATCGTCATATCAAGAAGTGGTCTGGTGATGACCAGTTTATTCACTGCGTCCTTAGAATGCAGAAAGTCAGCACAAAGGATAGTACTGCATACAAAACATACTTTGATTGGCAATCTGAGCGCCCTGTGGACATTAACGAGTTTAAAGAGAGTGTCAACACAGTTAATTGGTTATGTGCCATCAGCGGCAAACCAATCAAGTCTAAGTTTATGAATTTTGATCTTGAGAACTTTGTCCACCCAGAATACCATGATGTCTTAAAGGCTCCAATGGTCGACAGCAGGATTCTTAAGAGTTCAATTGAGTTTCGCCGTAAATGTAAAGAACTCCTGCTCAATGAGAGACAGGAGTTCCTAGATCTTGCAAAGAAGAATGCTAAGCGTAAATTAGATTAAGCTTCGCTATCTTCAGTTTCTTCTTTATCTTTAAATTCTTGTTGAAGCTTTTCTTTTTCAGCCTCAATTCTGGCTAAGTCTTCTTTAGAAGCATTCTTAACCTTTTCTTCTGCGGCTTTCTTTTCTTCTTCAGCCTTCTTTAATCTTCTATCTAGTGATCTTACTGCATTACGGTAAGTCTTTTGGTATCTTTCTTTTTCTGTATCTGTAAGAAGTTTTGAGTCTAACATAAACTGAGCGATTTCCATTCTAACCTCAGAATTTAGAGTGCCTATAAAATCTTTATATTTTGGGTACTTTTCAATCAGAGCGCCGTTCATGTCTTCTGCTGCCTGTCTTAACTCTTCGATCTTTTTATTAAATTCTTTAACTTTCTGTCTTGATCTATCATCAAAGTCTTGCTTCTTATAATCTCTAAGTTCTTTTACGTAGATCTCCATCTTTGCAGCTTTTATCTTATTAGCTCTAACCACTTTTTTGTGTTTAGCTCTAATTTTAGCTTTAGTAACTGCTCTTTTAATTAGTATTCCAACACCTACACCAGCAGCTGCAACAACACCAGCTGCAATTACTGGAATCATATATAACTCTGCCGACACAATCTGATCTACAGTACCTTCATTAAGTTGTGATTCATTTGCAAATTCCTCAACATCTTCCATGTTATTTGCAAGGTATTCAAGTTTGTTAATAATGGTATCAACATCTTTTACAATATCTGTTCTAATGCCTGGTTTTGCATCTACGTTAATATCAACACCCTGTTTAACGTCAACATTGCTAACCTTAGTATCTACTGCAGTTCTCGTCTCAGCAAATTCTTCAAAAAGCATTAATTTATTCTTAAGCTTCATCATACTCTTATTTTTTTTAGTATCTTTGTATTATATATCAGACTTCTATAAACAAAAAAGAGGCCCTCAAATGAGAGCCTCTCTTATATAAACGTGTTATCTAGTTAAAGATTATAGTTCAACGTTTTCAACTTTGAACTCAACGTATTGAGTTTCTGGGTGGAATCCAGCTTCAACCAATGCGAATCTAGACTTAACAGCTACTTTAGGAGCCATAGTTCCTTCAGCAATTGTTTGTACTGATTCAGCCATTAGGTAAGGCATGAATACTAGACCAGCTGAGTTACCGTCACCTTTTCTACCTACTAGGATTCTGTGTGTACCAGCAGAATCACCTAGGTAACCTCCGTTGAAAGGAAGTCTAGGGTCAGTGTAAACGTTGATACCTGCTACAGAACCTACTGGGTAGATTGCACCTGCAACTTGGTTGAACGTGTTAGCCATTGGGTTAGGTACGAAACCTGCGATACCTTGTAGAGCTGAAGCGATTTTAGCATCAACTACTGCGAAGTTACCAGCACCTCTTCTACCTTTGTTAGCGATAAAGTTAGCAGCAGCAAGAACGTTAGTTAAAATTCTTCTGTGTGCTTCACCTCTTGTCTCACCACCATAGTTGGTAGTTGGAGATAGGTCGATAGCAGCTGAGAATGGGTTTTCAGTTATGTTAGTAGCTGCAAGATTTCTCATTGACTTCAAGATGTAGTCGTTGATAGACTGAGTCAATTCGTTAGTTAATACTGCTTCTACTTGAGCAACAGCATCAACACCGAATTGTTTTAGGTCTTGTACTTGCTCTCTAGTTACACCAGCAGCAACTTGGAAAGTTTCAGCAGCAACTGACTTGCTGAATAGGCTTAAGCCCATTAGCTTGTCTCTAGTTGACTCACCTTTTTCTCTTGAGAAAGGAAGAGCGTTACCGTCTGAATCAGCATCACCAGTAAATCCTGGGATGTGATCTTCCATAGCTTTTACTAGTTCAACAGAATCACTATCAGCACCAGCAGCTTCTAAATCAGCAGCTACAGTTGCATCTACGATAGTACCTACTTTAAAGATTGACTTACCGTCAATTCTTGAAGTTCCTACGAATTCGTAGTCACCGTTAGTATCAGGTACAGCAGCGATGTCTGCAGTTCCAGCACCTGAAGCTTTTACGTAAGTTGGAGCTACAGTACCGTCAGCACCGTTAGCGATAGCGTTAGCAACACCACCTTCGTAAGTGTAGTCTAAGTAAGAAAGTAATCCCATTGGACCTGCCATTGGTACTACTGGTACTAAGTCTAGACCGATAGTTTGAGCAGCAACCTGCATTGCTAAAGGAAGCAATGTTGGAGCTTTGTCACCTGAACCGTTTGCACCTGAACCACCTACGTTAGCTGTGCTACCGTTAGCTGGGAAAGATACTGCGCCCATACCAGCTAAGTTCATACCTGGGTTAAGTGCCATAATGTTTGCGTCTTCGTACAGCTTGTGATTGTGGCAGTACTCAGACATCCATGCAAGCTTGTTAGATTCAGTAATACCTGTAGCTTCCTCAATGATAGGAGCCCAAGTGTTTCTGATCTCAGCTTCGTTAATTAAATTTGCCATTTTTGAATGATCTTTTTTTGTTTGTTTATTCGACATTCGATGGGCTTTCTGCTTCTTTAGCCCTATTCGTCGATCAGTTTATATATCTTCTTAATTTTTGCTTTTTTGCAAAAGTTAAAAAGGAGAGTGAATTAACACTCTCCCCTTAAATTTATAGAATGAACAGATAGATTATTTGTTAAATCTCTTCTTGAATTGCTCAGCGTAACCAGTTACATCGTATCCAAGGCCTTTGTTCTCTTCAACTTCTTTCGACTCTTTAATCATTTCGATCTTCTCCATTACTGAGGCAGATTCTCTTAGATCTCTAGTTTGCCAGAAGTTTCTTACTTGGTATTCTGTTTCTAGTTTATGATACTTAGATTGAGCTAAAATTTGATTATGCTTAGCTTCTGAAAGGTTTGACCATACATCAGCGTATTCTGCTGGCATTGCCTCTAGTACGAATGGCTGTGCCTGTCTAGACTCAACAATCATGTTTGATTTTTCGATTAGAGAAACAATCTCAGATTCTGTCATGAAACCTCTCTTAGAAACAATTTGTCTAACTTCAGTTTTTGCAGCTTCGTTAAGCTCGTTGTATTTAGACTGAGTTGTTGAAGATACAATTCTAAAGAATGATGGATTCTCATTCTCAGCTTTAGTTGCGCTTTCAACTAGTGCGTCTAACTTAGAAGAAACTTCTTTCTTGTAAGCTTCTAATGGATCTGAAGCTCCATCTTCGCCTTCGTCTTCTGGCATTTCATCATCAGCCTCTTCTTGAGTACCTTTGTCTTCTTCAGAATGTACTTCTTCTGGAGCATCAACTCCATCAGCAGCACCTTCAGCACCTTCTTCTGCTTCTTGACCAGCTTCTTCGCCTTCAACGCCACCTTCAGCTCCGTTGTCGCCAATTTCTTCTAGTTCTTCTTCGTCCTTCTTAACAACGTCTTCACCTTCAATGCCAGCATCACCTTCAAGTAAAGATTTTACTTTAATTGTGAAAACTCCGTTAGATTCTTCAATGTACTCTTCTAGATCTGGATCTCCCCAACCTGCATCTTCGTCAGAAATTACAGCCATAAGATCTTTCTTAGAACCTGTTAGTTCAACTTCGTCCCATCCATTAGGTCCTTCTCCTAAGTTTTTCATAGAAACTTTATGTTTCTTCAATAATTTAAGAAGGTCTTTTGCCTTTGGATCAGTTACATCTAATACAATCGAATCTTCTGTTACTAAGTTCTCGTTGATTGATTCAGCGATGTACTCAGCGTATTCTGAGATTGACTGCATGTTTTCTTTTAGGTAGTTAACATACTCGATGATGTTTTCACCTGAAGCTGTATTTTCATTGTGAGCTTCTGCAAGATAGTTAGCAAAGTCTTTTAGTTTTGAAACTCCTTCAGCAACATGCTCTGTATACTGAATACCTTCGTCTAGTTTTTCTGCAACATGTTCAGAGTATTGAATAGACTGGTCTAACTTTTCAGCTAACTCTTCTGAGTACTGAATACCTTGATCTGTTTTCTCTGCAACATGTTCTGTGTACTGGATAGAGTCATCTAACTTGCCAGCTAGATAACCAACATACTCGCCTATTTTGTTAACGCTTTCTGCGATATGGTCACCATGACCAATCACTTTAGTAATTTTCTCATCGACGTCGGTCGTTTCTACTTCAGACTTTGCGTCGATAGCCTCCTTAATTGACTTGATCTCTTTAGCAAGATACTCAGAGTACTTGTTAAAGTCTTCAGCCTTTACGAATTCTGCCATGTTTTGATTTTCTTTTATTTGTGTGTCTGTTTTTTCTTGTTCTGAATTGTTTTCTAGAATGTTAGATTCTCCGCCCATTTCATAAATGTAAATGCCATCATCGTTGCTGAATCCATAAGACTCATTAACTCTCTTTAGTTCGGCATTCTCGAAACCAGGATCTGCTACTAGGTCATATGTAAATAGTTGCTTGATCTTAACTTTGCCGTTAGATTCAACAGCGCCTGCAGCTCTAGAAGAAATTTGAAGTGGTACACCAGCGTCAACAAGTGCTTTAGCCTGACGGCCAGCATCTGTATCTAGAAGTCTAATTTTACCACGTACTTCTTTTGTATCTTTATCATAGTAAAGTTCTTCTACTATGTGTGACACGTTCTTTAAAGAAGTATCGAATTGTGTTGGGTGATCTAACTCGCCCAAAAGCTTTGAAGACTTAATTTTTGCTTGAAGAGCCTCAATCTGTGGAACATATTCATCTTCCGTATAGATTCTGTTGTTTCTGTTCTTTTGATCTATTTGACCAAAAATACCCTCAAGCACATAGTCTTTGTTTTCATTCTTATCAACCGTAAGTGCCGATGAGGACCTCTCAACAATCAATAAATCTTTGCTATTTTTCATTCTATGTGTTTTTCTATTTTTAATATATATCAGCTTTGCTTATGTAAATATCTTATTAGATGTCAAGGTCTAGCTTAGGCTCACCTGCGTCTCCGCCTTCTTTAGCCTTATCAGCCTCTTCTTTCTCCTTTTCTTCTTCGGCTTCTTTCTCCTTCTCTTCAGCTTTAACCTCGTTAAAAAAGGCAGTTATTTTTTCTAATTCACCACTAGCGAAAGAACCTTCACCATACTCATCAAAGAAGTACTGCTTGAATTCCTTTTCGGTTGGTGATGCATTAATTGCACCTAGTATCTCAGCGGCCTTAATAGTCTCACCAGAATCTAGAGTATAGTCATCAACGTAAATTTCAGATTCTTCGCCAGCTTTTAGGGCTTCTTTTATGAATGATTCGAATGTGTTGTAAATTTTCATAATCTATATATCTTTTAAAATCCAAGACCGCCCATTTGATCCTCATCACCCTCTTCACCGGCTTCTTCCATATCTACTCTGGTTTTTGCCGCTGAGTTGGCTTGAATCTCATCGTCGGTAAGTTTTAAGTACTTCTTAACAAGGTATGCCTGGTCAAAATAGTACTCTTCTTCCATTGTTTCTTGGTTTGTTGTCATTAAGCTATCTCGCATACTACCGATGAATTCTAGTCTACGCTCCATGATTTCCATGTGCTTTAATTCAGCAAACATATTCTCTTCGTTGAATCTTAATGCAACTTGAGTTTTAAACTGTGGGTCTTCGGTAAATTCTGGGTATTTAAGACACATTTGAATAAAAAGTGGCTTAACTAGTATTTCTTGGAATGTAGATCTTAAACGCTTGATAAACTTGCTGAACTTGATCTCATCGCGAATCATACCATCAGCTGCAAGGTTAAAGTCTCCACCGCCATCTTCATATAAGAATCTTGAGTAAGGAATTTTAGATACGTGCTTTAACTTATCAGAGAAGTACTTAAGTGCTTCAGTATCTGATAAATCTGGTCCATCACCGCCAAGAGTTTCAATCTCTGGGCTTTCACCCTCTTTACTTGGTAACCAGTATTCTTTGTTGAACTGTAGCATTGGCTGGCCATCTGTGTGCAGTGTTGCACTTTCCCAATCAAAATCAACATTCTCCTTATAAGAGTTCATCAGTTGTGCCAAGGATTGCTTAGCACGAGTCTTAGACTTACCTCCAACTGGAATAATAAACTTCATTCTAAACGAAGCATTAGTCACGGCCCATACAACTCTAGTATGTTCCATAATTCTTAATAAGTTAAATGCTCTGATTAGTCGTTCTAGATAACTTACACGGCTTGCCGTTGTAATTGAAGAGTAAGATATGTAAAGAACCTGCGAATCGTAAAGTTTACGTTCTTTTGTTGGATCATCTTTAAATTGTACCCAAACTTTTTTACCATCATCATGGTTGTAGCCTGGAATAAGTGTAATCGGGTCAATCTCTTTGAAACCAATAATCTCAGTTTGATCTGGATTGTATATAATCTCAAACGCTAGATAACCATCAACTAGAAACTTTCTAAAATAATACCAAGCTGATTGGTCTGTGTTAAAACCAAAATAGTGGTAGATCTGTCTAAAATATTTGTTAAGGTCTTTCTCAACCTTTTCAGAGACATCAAGTCCTAAGATTTCAGGTTGACAGAAAAAGTTTTTATCATCATAAACTACAGTCTCATCGCAAAGAATGTCTAGAATATCTTCAATCTCATCATTAATTGAAAAGGCTCTAAGTTCTTCTCTCTTCTGTTGGTATTCTTGGTCAAAAAACGGAATGTTCTTCTTAAGGTTAATGTCGGTCATTGACAGTGCAGCAAACGCACCGTAAATGTCATCATTGTCAAGACCCATTGGATTCATCTGGCCGTAGCCAAACATATCCTCCATTGGACCAATCGCTTGAGACTGGCGTAGAACCATGTCATCATAACGCATACCGAATGATGAAAGTGACTTTAACGTGTTCGATAAGTTAAACGGTTTGCTACCGTAACTTAAAGGTCCGTTTCTTTTGTTTGTATAACCTGCCATATTATGATAGTATTTTCAATTTTATATATCCTATTTTCTAAGATGATTTCTGAACTGGTATCTGATCTTCCCGATTGAAGCACCGTTAAGCTCTATAAAGTCGCAAAGTGCTATTCTAGCCCAGTTTTCATAGTTAACTATTTTTTGATTTGATTTTAATGCTGGTATGTATTGTCTAACGGCAAAACCCAGTCCAAATCGCTCTAGAAAGGCCTTAGCACCAGTATATGTTAATGGTATTTGACCTTGCATTCTTGCCACGCCTTTTTTGCCTGCTTTTTTAGACTCAATTTGACCTTCTAGTCTATCATAAATCAAGTCCAGCATATCTTCTTTAAAAGAGACTGGTAATAGATTAAGGTTAATACCGAAGTCATTACCATCAGCGGGATCTAGTGCTAAAACAACTGGATTGCGATCCCACCACGGTAAAGTTGCTTCATTTTTAGGCTTATCATATCTAAACACGTGAATCATGCCTGTTCTAAATCTACCGCCGTATCTAGCCACAGCACCTTCTCTAACGTTTTTGCTGCTCTCAACAAACCACTTCTCAGCCTCTCTACGTGCTTTAGTTTTGCCACCAGCTTCTCGGCTTAATTCTTTTATATCTTTCTTAATTTTACCCATCTTAGCCTAGAGTCTTTTCAGTAAGCACAATGAAACGCCAGCCGCGGGCTTCTGCCCACTTCTTAGCATATGCGTATTTGTCTCTATTTTTTATGTATTGCTCTGCCAAAAACTTATATGAGTTAAGAGCCTTTTTTGAATTCTTGGTTGGTGGCTTTGGCTTTTTAATCTGAGCTTCTGGTTTCACCTCAACCAAAAACTCTTTTTCACCTTCTTCTGTTTTGGTCTTCATGTAGAAGTCTGGATAATATTTATGCTCTTTATTATCTATAGATGACCAATATTTAATTGTAACAGGTTCGCTAGACCATTTTAGCACGTGGTCTCTAGTGTCACACATAATCATGAACTTGCGCTCCCATGAACTTCTGTAGATGATGGGAGTGGGGCCAATATATTTGTCTGGATTAGTAGGTTTAAAATAACCTTGAATGTGGCCTGAATTATTACTTGGCTTTAAGTTCTTTATCGACATTAGATGTTAAACATGCCACCGTCGTGATCTGAGCCGTTTCCACTAATACGGTCAATTGACAGTGTGTTCTTATACTTTGTTGGGTGAATTTTATTCCAGCCTTTTGCGTAGCCTCTTTTTGCTATCTCTGTAAAATATGCAAATGCGTTGGTATATTTTGGGTTAAAGTTCTGCCAGTATTTAAGTAAGTCTAATAGAGCAAACTGTAGACAGTCATTTCTATCATCTTCATTTACATAGGTTAATTTTCTAATTGTACGTTCTGCAAGAAGCACTAACATCTTCTCAGCGTCTCTAGTTAACTTGCCTGCTTCTTTTGATTTTACAATTTCGTTGTAAAGGTCTTTATTGTTGAGATAGTTCTTTTTCTTAGCCACCTGGATCATTCTTTTTATTTTTATGTATATTATAAACAAAAAAGCCCATTTGTTTCCAAACGGGCTCCTTGACTATTAAAAGTCTAATGGATTTATGTCAATTCTGAACTAGGAAGTTCAATTGCTCTCTTCTCAATTCTCAATGGCTTGTCGTCTTTAAAAACAGTCAGAAGATCTGTTTTTCCAGCTGAAGAATATTCCATTGCATCTATCAATACCTTAGTACCTTTGGTTAGACCGTCAAAATCAACTTTAAGAGTAGCTTCTAGATAGCCTTCATCTCTGCCTAATTTTGCTTCCTCTAAAGATTCAATCTCTTCACCGATTCTTTTAATCTCAGAGCTTAAGAAATGATCTGCTTCTTTAATAGCTGGTATATTTCTATCTGCTTCTGCAAGTCTACCTTTTTGATCCTGTAAGAATGAGATCATCTCTCTTCTTAAAGCAACTGCATTCTCTCTATCTTCAACTTGTTCTTTAATACCATCTAATAGATCTTGAACTGAAGCTGTAATATCTGCTCCTGTTTCTTCAGCAACGTAGTTGATTAATTCTTGTGGCTCCATTTGAATAAACTTACCGATTCTAGTTGCCTCGTTAATTCTCCAAGCATATACTCTATTCTCAGTACGGATTGTAGAAACTTTTACATCTCCAAGTTGAGACTCAGTTACGAATTCTAGGATGTTGTACATACCGAAGTTTTTAGCAGCCGTTTCAAATAGATTCAGAAGACCTTTATCTTCATATCTAATTAATGCTGATGCAAAAGCTTGTTCTGTAACACCTTCTGTGATAACCTCACGGTTGCCAATAAAAGTCTTATTCTCGTTAGCATCGTATTTAAAGGTTACTTGAATACCACTGTTGGTTAAAGTTAAGATAGTTTCATTAACTTCTGCTAATTCTTTTTCTAATTCAGTAGTAGCTGCTTTCTTACCGGCTAACTTAGATTCTTTTAACTCAGTCTTAAGGAATTCAGCTTTATCTTGTAGACCAACTAATTCGTCGTAGTTTTTAGACTTCGCCTCGTTCAGATCAGTGATCTGTGACTTTTTGTTTAAGTCATAGTTAAACTGAATGCCAGATTCATCTACCTTGAAAGCCTCAAGAGCCTTTGATAGAGCGTTAAACTCTTCAGATGCTCCAGTTGCTTCTTTAATGATATTACCAGTAACTTTAAATAGTTTGCCGGCAGTCTCAAAGATGTAACCTACGCCTTGTTTTTCTGTTGGCGAAATGATGCCTTTTCTTAATTTAGTCATTTCGTATTTTGATTTTTTGTTTAATTATATATCTGTCTAATTTACTCGTTAAATGGAAGGTCTCTACCAGTGACACTATAATCATCACCCAATGCAGATTTACCGTCTTCATTATCGTTGATTGTGTTTAGGCTTGAATTACCAATAGTGAACATTCTGTTGGATGCTTTTCTACGCTTAGATATTCTACGTTCATATTCTATCGTGTCTGTTGGTGTTTCAGTTAAAACTGTAGCAGTAGCCTCGTCAATAGCGTCTTGACCCTCATGTGTAAGTGTCCATCCAGATTCTGGAGATCCAGAACCTACATATTGCCATAATTTTAAATAGTCTTCACTGTAATATACAGAAGTGGTTTCAGATGTTAATACTCCATTTGGATCTTCTATATTACCAATGTAGTTACCACCGTCAGTTGTTGTGAATGTCAGTGTTTGATAAGCATCTTCTTCAAAGTCAAATGAAGGCATGAATGAATTTATCTCTAGACTAAAAGTAACCTTATGATTACCTTTATCATCAAAGCCGTACTCAATCGGCCTCTCCATTGTATAGTCATCTGGCATTGCATACTCAGAACTAATTCTGTAAGTACCGTCCTCTAGATGGCCTGCATCAACGTGGTACGAATTGGCTTTATACATCTTCTTGATGATAGCCTCAGTTACTTTAAAAAGGTCTAACTGACTTGAAACTATAATTTCAACATCAACGCCTAACACTACTGGAATCATTTCAAATTCAGCCACAAAAGACTCAAGCATACCATCTTCTGGGTTAAGTCTATTGTAATTGCCTAGATTACGTTTGTTAACTAGCTTTGAAGGATCTACTGCAAATGACGTTAGATTAACAATACCTCTTGGTACGCGGTCATAGTTGCCATCTGCTTTTGTTGGATCTACGTCACAATTCTCACCATTCAAAGTACTGAAAAGAAAGTTATCACGCATGAAGTTTTCATCACCAGAAACAGCATAATAGAAAGGCACATCTACTACAACTCTATTATCGTTAGTCAGCTGCCTTGAGATGCTTAACTTATTGTTAAGATCTGCAAGTAGACCAATGATAATATGTCGGATAACTGAGTCATCCTTGTTGTATTTTAGATTGTAACTTGCCATTTATTATAAGTATCTCTGTGCCATTCTTTGCCAGTCAGAAAGACCTGCTCTTTTAAAGCCTGCAGCTTTTACGAATGTTCTCATTGAAACATCACCTGCATTCTTCATGAACTCATAGATCTCCTCTTTCTCGTTCACTGGCATATCAGTTGGTTCTAGATAAGGAAGTAACTTCTTCATACGCTCCATTAATGTAGCATCATCTGGTGCCACATCAATTAGGATCGATCTAGAACGAATTGCGCCATCTGGATCTGCTTTCTCTTTCTCTAAGTTAGAGATAAAAATTACACGACCTGCAAATTCAAATTTGTTTGGTACAAGACCTGATTCTAGCGCGTTAAATTCTGCTTCTGGGTTATTTTCAAAATCTTTTGGGTCAAATACAATTGAAGACTTCTTCATCCAGCTAATCTTTCTAACAGCTTTAGTATCAAGAGCTGCTTTAAGCATGTTACGGCCATTCTCATCTCTAAATACCGAGTCACAATCATCAAAGACTAGAGTCTTATTTCTAAATTGATAGAACTTCTTGAACATCATAATTGGTGATGCTGCACCTGAAACCAATATCCAGTCTTCACCTTCTTCAAGACCTTCATCTTGCATTGCTTTTTCAACGTTGTATGTTTTACCAGTACCTGCTCGGCCTGAAATAAAGAGTGAGTTGAATGCACCTGCTGCAACTTTTCTTGAGATTTGATAGATGTCTTCAATGGTTTCCTCTAAGAACTTCACTTTATCATCAAGAGTCTGTTCGTTTTTAACTTCCATGTTAGATTTAACTTCACCAGAAGAAATATTACGCTTTACCTTTAAGACTGATCTATATGGAATATCCATCTTCTTAGCAATCTTAGTTACCGGCATCTTCTTGTCTAGAAGCTTATTAATCTCATTGATTTCAGCCTGGCTAAATGCATAGTCTGAAGCAGCTTCGTTAAGAGCATCATATGATTCTGCAATCTGCTTAACGTATTTAGCATCCATCAGTCTAACAAACTCATCAATTAATTTAACGATTGGAAACTGATCTGAAGTAACCATGAAGTCAGCAACTTCAGTATAGTGCTTTGAGTAAAAAGCAAGAGAACCTACAATACCAGGTCCTTTACTTTGACCACCGATTCTAACAGCCTTGTCAGACTTATTAGAGTAGAGCATGATACCTGGATCTTCAGCACCGTCAATTCTGTGTACTAAAATGTATGGGAATTTCTTGTAGTCATCGCCAGTCTTCTTGTTCAAGTATGCCATGATAACATCTGCAGCCTTGTCTAACTTAGCGTCAAACATGCCCGTAGTTTTCATTACTTGCGCTTCGTTAAGAAAGCTATTAAAATCTAAAAAGTGCATTGTAGAATATGTTTGTTTTTTAGTATATATCCTACTGAATTATTATGTTATTCTATGCTGCCGATCTCGAACTTAGAAAAGCCGTTCTCTCTGTAGATCTGAATCTTCTTATCAAAGATCTCATGTGGCAGAACCGTATGGTTAATCACAAAGGTATTAATCTTGTTCTCTTTAATAACCTGGTTTAAGATCTTTAGAATATTGTAGACGCCGTCGTGGTCAACTGAACTCAATAACTCATCTAAGAAGAGTAAGTTCAGTTGTGGGAACCTTAGCTTCAAGATCTTAATAATAGCTATGATAATAATAAAGTCTGCTTTCTTACGCTCACCCGTTGATAAGGTTAACGGGTTAATATCTTCACCAAGGTGATTGATAATACAGTTAAACTTCTCATCAAATCGAATATGGAAAGGTAAGTGCATTGTTTGAGCCATCGCTGCAATGTTCGCATTTAAGCCTGGTAAGATTGTCTTTACCGCTAGATTCTTAACACCATCTTCACCTAAGACTTGCTCAACAATGCTCATAAAGTTATAGTCGCCGCTTAGCTGATCGCGCTTGTTTGATTTCTCAATTTCAGATTCTTCAAACTGTTCAATCAAGCTCTTAAGATGGTCAAACTCATCACCACTTGAAGTCTCTTTAATCTTGACAAGTTCTGCCTTCATTGACTTCATGTTATACTTAATGTCGTTGATCTTTGTATCGATGCTCTTCTTAGACTCTTTTAGCTCTGTTGCGTTCGCAGTGATTGCATCCATCTCAAGTTTAATTGACTTGATCTTCTTAGTGTCCTCTTCAATCTTAGTAGCATACTCATCTTTCTTCTCCATATGCCACTCTGAGTCTAGCTTAGTTTCACAAGTTGGACAGTGCCCATCTTCATATAACTCTAGCTTCTTCTTAAGATAGTCAAGCTCATGCTTTAAAGAGCTGGCATCTGTTCTTTGGCTTTCATATTCGTCCTTCTTAAGTGTAATGTTCTCGCTGATCTGATCTGCATCGACCTTCATTGTTTTAGCCTCTTCGTTCAAGGCAACCAGACTCTCTTTTAGCTCTTTAATCTTACTAGCATTCTTCTCACTTGATTCTTCAAGCAGCGTATTGAGCTTATGGCGTACTGACTTGATTGACTCCATGATCTGATTTAACTCAGATTCATAGTTGTCAATGTCCATCTTAACCGACTTGCGCTCTTCTTTGATTGCGCGCTGCATATCGTTTAAGATTGAAAAGCCAAACATCCTGTCAATAATCTGGCGTTTGTCGGCGCCATTCATTGTCAAGAAAGACTTAAAGTCATTGATTGAAAGAATGATAATATTCTTGAAGACATGATACGGTATACCATAGACCTCTTCTTCCAAGTACTCTTGGACGCTGCGCTTGCCTGCTTTGTCAAACTCAACGCCGTTGATTAGTACGTTAAACTTAGTAGGTGCAAGACCGCGCTCAATCTCAACATTGATCGTGCCACACTGAATACCAACCTTAACCCAAAGTTCTTTGTTGATTCTGTTTGGCAGATCACTTAACTTTACACCCTCTACTTTACCGTAGAGTGCAAAAATAATGGCGTTAGCGATAGTTGTTTTACCATCACCATTCTTACCTAGAGTTAAAAATAACTCTGAGCCATCTTTTTTGAATTCTAGCCTCTGTTTTTGATTACCGTAACTCGCAAAGTTTTTAAACTCAATGTAATCTATTCTCATTCGTCAGTCTCGTAATTGTACGCAGCTTGCGTGTACAGTTGTTTTAGCTTATCTTTTAGCTTTTGTTTCAACTCATCGTCTTCTTGAATACCTTCAACGTACATGTTACATAGATTCATGATGTTATAATCCTTGTACATTTCTTCAATCTTGTCGATGTCATGAAAATCCTTGTCGATCCAGTTCTCTTCTTGGTAGATGTTGGGTTCTAATCTACGACTAACATGTTGGATCTTATTAACCAGATGGCTTAGAGCACTTGTGCTTGCAATTTGGCTTGGTACAAACAGATCTACAAAGTTATTGTTAATCTGCTTCTTAAAGCTTCCTAGAGTTATATCGAAGAGTTGTGTGATGTTGTATTTAACAAAACGTGGTGATATATGGTTTTCAAAGAAGGTCTCTGACATGTCTTCTAAATCAACCAGGTCGAAGCCTTTCGGATTGTTAGCGTCTGATCTTGTTAGCTGGTAAGGCACACCAACCATCAAGAGTTTATCCTTCTCTTGTCGGTAGTGGATGTGGCCACTGTAGACTCTAGTATACTTACTGTAAACATTGGTCTCGGTACCATGCTCATTACGTACTTTAGAGTTTAGGTAGATGCCTTTAACTTCTGAATGACAGAATACAACATCTGACTGTGGGTATTCTGCCAGTGTCTCAGTCTCATGCGTAGTATCTCTACGCCATGGCATCAGTAGTATATTTCTACCGGACCATTTTAAAAGTTCAGGGTCCTTATAGATCTGTACGTTTGGAATCCATTTTAAAGTATCGATTGATGATACTTCATTTGTTTTCTTTGCCCAAATATCGTGGTTTCCGACAATAACATAGACTGGTAGAATTTCACCAAGTCTCTCAAATAGATCAACAGCATAGTTTAATACTTTGATATTAATACTCTGTCTGTTGTCAAATGTATCACCAACCTGGACTAAAACATCACCTGGCTTTACATGCTTCTTTAATGTTGGGATAAACAATTCTTCGAAAAACTGCTTTTGGATAGCTAACCACTCTTGTGAATTGGCTCTAACGCCAAAATGAAGATCGCCTAATACCCAAACCCTTTTCGCTCCTGCTTCAATTACTTTAGGCTCAATCATTTAAAATAACTTGTTAATGTTTTTTCTCTCTAAAACACCAGTTCTTAAATCTAGTTCTTGAATTAAGTCTTCTTTGTAGACGTTACTCAATGAACTATAAAACTTATCAGGTTTAATATCGAAGTACACACACATTTCGCTAAAAATGTCTATTCTGCTAAATTTAGCTTTCATCTCATCAACAATGTAACCATATACATCGTTGATGTCTGACTTCTTCAGCTTCTTACATCTACCTAGGTCATCAACATCATTAAACTGCTTAAAACGTGAAAGCTCGATCAATTTATGGATCTTATTGGCAATCATGTCATAATGAATCTTGATGTCTTCATCTAGGGTGTCTTTGAAACTAGAATCGAGTTCAAACGACATGTTTGAATTTATCTCAAAATCCGGTGAATCAAAGTTATTGTCAAATATTTTATCTCTATTCATTATATTCCGTGTAAATTTGATGTGCTTAATTCTTCTGTTTCTATTAGGCGCATATAGTTCCAGTTGATGTTCAACTTACATTTAGTGCCCTTTCCTTCACCGTCTCTTATCTTTAAGATCTTAAGCCAGTATTCTTCATTTGCTCGCATTAGATCATCTTGAATAATACCGTACATAATATCGGCAGTGTGTGATAGACCAGCTGATTCTGCAATGTCGGACATTGTAATGTCGCTTGAGTTATAACCGCTTCGTGTAATCTGAGTTGCTGTTACGATCAACCAGTCATTGCGTTGACCCATTGCTCTTAAGTCCTCTGCAATCTGCTTAATCTTCATATATGTATTCTCCGTATTTAAGTTACGGTAGTTGGCCAAAATGTTTATGTAGTCAATTATAACTGCACCGATTTTAATCTGACGTTCTTCTTCAATCTGACTAACATAAGCCTCAATATCAAGTACTGTTGCTTGTGACGTTGGCATTTGTTTAACAAAGAGTTGACCAGGAGGAGTAAAGCCATCACCCACGGTCTCAAGCTTACGCTTCATTAAGTCTCTGTTCTTAGACTTGTCAGCATATTCACTTATATTAATCGATAGTAAGTTTGAACCAATACGTTTTACAAACTTATGTGCTGCCATTTCCGCTGTAATTACAACGGTGTTTGTGCCCATCTTAACAAAGCTTGCTGCGTCGTTAGCTAGATAAATTGATTTACCAATGTTTTGTTCACCAGCATAAACGATTAAGTTACCGCCTTTGTCATAACCACCACCAAGTAGTCTATCAACAAAGTTGTAACCAGAGCTTACTTTATCAGTCTCTTTCTGATCGTGATCTTCTGGGTTAAAGAAGTCTAGACCCAGATCTGAGTTAAAGGTAATGTTGTTACGTTCGTTGATTAAGCCTTTAACTTTCTGAATAATACTCTCAGTATTCTCTGGTGTAACTTGAGTTGTCTTAATAAACTCAATTGTATCAGTAAGTGATGTGTTAAATGTTTTCCATTTAATCCAAGACTCTGCAGTATCTGTTAGCCACTCATCATCATACTGATCTAGATCAACGTCAAAGAGCAGGTCTAAGATGCTGTCTGTGACTTTTTCTTTAGCTCGCTTGCTGTTCTGTGCAAGTAGTTTTAGTTGGTCCTTTGATGGTGTCTCATTGAACTTAACATAAAACTTGTTTGCAAGATAGCTTAAAATATCAATCTCTTCAGACTGATAATAGTCAGTCTTAATAGCTTGTAGATATTTTGGCTTGGCCAAAGATAGTCTAAAGAATATCTTCTCAAAGTCTTGTCCGAATTGCATATATTTTTATTGTTATATGAGGTTTACTCAAATGGATTCATTAGAATCTTATAAGCCTCTTTGCCCTCTTCTTGGTTAGTTTGTTCTAGTAGACCATCGGTAACAGCCTCGTTTAATGAGGCCACTAGATGTTCTTCTTCTACTTCTGGGAAACGGTATGTTTTTAAAGCGTGTAGAGTGAAAGTACCTTTATATCTGTCTGTGTTACGCACACACATTGTAATTTCATTATAGACAATGTCCATGCCTGTTGGCCAGCCCGGTAGATCTTTCTCAATACCAATCACATATTTAATCGGCAGCTTATCTTCATTAATCCTCATCTTCTACCGTACTTTCCATAATATCGTCTACATCAAACTGAACGTCTGTATTGTAGTTGAACAGGTCGTAGATTTTCTTATCAATCTTCTCAAGAACTTCTTGGGTAAAGACCTTATCGGTAAAGAATTCGTTGTTAGGTATAACCTCTTCTAGGTGCTTACAGATCCAGCCACGAGCCGTTGCCTTTGGCACTTTCTGGCCTTTTTCAATACTGCCACGTGCAATACCAATATCTTCCCAGTCAATGTAGTTCTCTAGACCTACGTATCTGTTCATACCTTCACTAAAGTGTAGATGAAACTTAATTGGATTTGGTTTTGCAAATCTGTTCTTGTTTGGTTTTGCAGTTACAATAATACCGGCCTTTTCACCACCTTCTTTGAGCTGTGCCTTGTTTAAAAAGAGTACGATTGATGCTGCATATTCAGGTCCTGTACCACCACCGGCAACTTGCTGTGAAATAAAGCTCTGTGTCTGGTATGTATGGTTAGTAAAGATAAAAGGAATCTTTAAGTCGGCCATTGGTGTCATGATAATTCTAAAGATTGACTTAAGCACTTTAGAGCGTGTCATATCAGACTTGTCACTGCCTGACTTAGCATCTTCAATCTCTTTGGCCGTAGCTAAGTTACCTGCTGAATCTAAGATAAACATCATCTTAGGTAGTTCAGCACCAGCACGCTTGGCCTCTTGCATTCTAGATGTGATCGTAGTAATAGAGGTTCTAAAATCTTGTACTGTGTTTACCGGCTGATAGTTAACTTTAGTAGTGTCAATACCGAATTTCTTCATAAGGTCTCTATCAACAGCGGCTTCTGAATCATAAAATATGATGTTGTAGCCCATTTCAATCGCACGATGGATTGAGTTTAGAATTAGATATGTCTTACCGGTTCCAGAAGGTCCTGCAATTGAGCAAGATCTGTTGTTTGGCCAACCACCAAATAGAGTTCCACTAACACATGCATTTAAGTGGTAGTTACCAGTGTCAATCCACTCTGTAACTTCACTAAAACTAGAGTGTTCCATTACTGAACCTAATGGATTTAAGTTTGCTAATTCAGCGTTAATATCGTCAAAGCTGAACTCTTTATTCTTAGTTTTTGCCATAATTATTCTTCTGTTTTAAATTTTGTACGTTCTTCTTCACGTAATGTTTCAAGCTCTTCGATTAAGGCCTGGCTTTCTGCCTGCAGTTCCTGCATTCTGCCCTCTAACTGAGCAAGTCGATCGTAGATCTTTTGATATTTTAGAACAAACTCATGTTGTTCTTTATTCATACTAATCTCCATTGTTGACTTCGTTTATCATGTCCTCAAGATCGATCTGATTAGATGCTGCTTTTTGAGCATTTAGCTTTTTAGCGTTCTCTTTGTTAATCTGGCAAAACAAGTGTCTTATTTTACAGCCTAATTCTGAATCATTAGGAGTGTCTTTTGCCATTTGTCTGATTACTTCGTAAAAATTGTCCATAATTAAAATAGTGCTGATGCATAAAGTAGATTAGTGTCAAGTGTCTGTAGACCGATTGCTGTAAGTACTCTGTTTAACGGGTCAATCATTGCCTTTTCAAACTGAGTGTCGTAGTCTATCTCTGGTGCAAACTCATAAGGATGTTCACCTGGTAGATAGGCATAAACTTCACTGATTGGACTCTTACAGTTGTAGATCTTTAGCTTCTCACCGTTACCAATTACTTTATACTTTGTTTTAAATTTAGAGTTCATATTAAGCAGGTAGTTGTAGTAACCTGCTGCTTTAACATTGGCCGGACATTTTAGACCAACTTGAAATTCAATCTGGTCGTCAACAATATATTTCTCAATATTGTTTGTCCTTCTGTTAAATGAGATCTCGTCAATATCTGCAAGCTGGAACTCTTTTCTGACCTGCTTCATGAATTGAACAAGTTCTTGTAATTCTTCAGCACTTGGTGTTTTAGCGCTCTTAAATATAATTTTAAGTGCTTCAACTAGTTTTGCTCTTACAAATGCTGGTGTTGAAGATTGAATAGTATCATATCCAATCGTCTTAATCTTTTTCAGAGGCGCATGTCGATCGGTCTTCTCTAGTTTATCGTCCCATGCAATATTCTGAATGTACTTCTTCTTGCTCATCCAGATACCATTATATGCAATAGTCTCAAGCTCAAACATTAAGAAGTTATCAGTATTACGTTTCTCAGCGTACATCTCCATACACTTAACAATATAATTATTAAGTCTAAAGCCATAAAGTGCTAAGATAAACTCGTCAATTGACATCTTCTTACTTTCATCTTCCCAGATGATAGACTCATAAACATCTTGAAACTGAACGTAACATGAGTCAGTATCGATGTAGATTACAGCTGGCTTCTCTATTTTACCCTTTACTTTAATACCGAATTGCTCGTGAACTGCAGTGTCTTTATGCCAAAATTCTTGAACATATTTGTTCAAGATTGACTCTGAGTAGAGAATAGCATTCTTACCCTGTTTTGTAATTGACTCTGCAATGTCGATATTGAAGAAGTGAAACCATTTGTTACCAAAGGCTCCGTAGATCGAGTTAAGAGTTAACTTAACCGCCTGCTCATAAGCTGTATACTTTGCTGAAAGCTGCTTGTAGTGATCTACAAGCAGCTTAGCGTCAGCATCAGTCAATTGATCTATTGGTTTATTTTCTAACTCTTTTATATCCATTTATTAAGCTGTTTGGCAAGTTGATACAGTTAATAGTGTTTCTGAATCCTTAGACTGGAAGACAACTTTCGAGCTCGATACGAACACGTTTTGTTCTTCCCTGTCTAACAGGTTCAAATACTTCTTATAGACTGTAGCCTTACCAGAGCCTTTGCTTTCTGGATTAATCACAACGCTAAATGATTTACCATCAACGTTAACTCCTTTACCGTTAGCTTTAATACTAAATGTTTCTTCTGTGTCTAGATTAAACAAGTTCTTTACTTTGTTAATCATATGAGTATCGATCTCAAAGTTGAATGCACTATTATCTCTTGAGAAGATAGCTTCTTGTTGCTCTTTTGTAAGATCTTTAAAGCCCAATGATGGTTCTGAACAAGATAGCTTAATTTCTAACTCATCGTTGTAGATTCTAAACGTAGATGCTACGTATTCTTCATCATTCTCGATGAATTCAATTTCACCTTTAATAGCATCATGTTCAAAGTGTTTGATTGCTTCAATAACTTTAACACCATCGAAGAATGCAATCTTTAGGGCTTTGTCACTAGGTACAATCTCATTGGTCTGGAAAATCTGGTCCATGTTTACAACATGGCTCTTTACTGCATCTCTCTGCGGTAAATAAACAGAAGACTCGATTCTACCATTAGTGATTTTCATGTAGATGAAAGAGTCAATTAGCTTAACGCGATTGATAAAGTTGGTCAACGCGTGCTGGTCAATACGATCAATTTTTAACTTCATATTTTTTTAATTTATGTTTAGTTATTGTATGTGAAAAGAGCAAACAGTTTCAATAAAAAGGGCAGAGATAGTAGCGAACTTTTCTCTGCCCAACCCGTTAACTATAACGGTCCTAAATGTGGTCCTGTTTCATACCACCGGATTTCTTATCCATCACAGCTGATACAATCTGGATCCATTGCTCTTGTTGCAATATCGCCTCTCAGTACTGACTCTGTTCTCATGTAATAGAGCGTCTTAATACCTTGATTGTAAGCTTCTAGGTGCACTTGGTTGATAAACTTAGGTGTTGCCTCAATTGGAAACGCTAAGTTCAAAGAGACTGCTTGGTCAACATATTGTTGTCTCACTCCAGCCTGTTTTACCAGCTCAAGTTGGTTAATTTCTTTAAAGGTCTTGTATACATCTTTCATTGGAATAAACTGATCTTCGGCTGCTTCTGGCGCTTCTTTCAATTTATCTTTATGGATCGGAGTGCCCCAATCTTTATCTAGAGCCTCACCGATATGTACGTGATAATCATCCATCCAATCTAGACCTTGTACACTACCACCATCTTCTAGGATCTTATCCCAAGTGTCTTTTGTATTCTTACCGATTAGATCTAAAGCTTGTTCTAACGTTGGGTTCTTACGAATAAAAGTACCCTTTGCAGTTTGTTCTGTGAATACGTTAGCAGCCCAAGGCTCAATACCTGGTGAATAGTTACCAGCAAGTTTTGAGTTGCTCACAGTTGGCGCAACGGCTCTCAGGTGCGTATTACGCATGCCGGTGCCAACGCACCATAGAGGTTCACCATATTCTTTGGCTAGATCTCGGCTTGCCTTCTCACTTTCAGTCTTTAGTTGAGAGAAGATCTTACGTGTTTCAAACTGAGCTGTTAGGCCTTCGAATGGAATATTGTGCTCTTGCAGGTAAGTGTGCCAGCCCAAGACTCCAAGTCCTAAAGCTCTACCTTTTTCTGCTGATCTCACGCTATTCTCAAAACCACGCATGTATTTTGCTTTCTGGATAAATTCTTCAAGTACTCCATCCAAGAACCATGTTGCAGTGTAGATTAGATCTGTGTCTTTCCACTCATCATATTTTGCCAGGTTCAATGAACTTAAACAACATACAAAAGAGTGGTTCTCATCTGTATGTAGTGCAATCTCAGAACAAATGTTGGTCATATAAACCTTTAGACCATTGTTCTTGTAAGCATCTGGATTTGCACTGTTCACATTACCTTTAAACATGATATAAGGCTCACCTGTTGCTCTACGTTTTCTAAGCACTGCAGCCCATCTTTTACGTGCTTCTTTATCACCGGCTTCTACCTTTTGCATAAAACCATCTGGTACAATCACACACTGGTGGATATTTAAAGACTGGCGATTAACGTCACCCTTTGGTTCACGTATTTCTAACCATTCCCAAAAGTCACCATGCTCAATGTCAATGTTAACCGAAGCTGCGCCACGTCTTACACTTCCTTGATTAGTAGCTAGGATAGTTGAGTCATAGATCTTAATAAAAGGTACAACACCGTCTGAAGTTCCATTACCGCGGATCGTAGATCCAGCAGATCTGATCTGGTTAACACCAATACCAACACCACCGCCATGTTTTGCTAAGAGCATCATCTCTAGATTCTTACCGCCAATATCTGCAATTGAGTCTGCGACATCAATCCCAAAACAAGAGATTGGTAGACCGCGCTCAGTTCCAGTGTTTGAAAGTACTGGAGATGCTAGGTTTAACCAGCCTTTCCAGATGTAGTCAAAGAACTTGCTTGCCATTTCTGGCTTTTGCAGTCTTTTAGCAGTTGTAGTTGCAACTCTCCAGTAAGCATCTTTCGGTGTTTCACCTTCTAACAGATAGCCTCTGCTGATTGTTTTTACGTAGATTTCAGTGTTAGCCCATGTTGGAAAATCTACTCCGATTTCCCAGCCTAAGTCTGCTGCGTAATTAACCACTTCAGTGCGGTCTGTATCTTCTTTTTTAAACATTTTAAACATCGTGTATAATTAATTAGTCGAATAAGTCATCTTCGTCCCAGTTTTCGTCTTCGCCTGCTTTTGAATAGTCAGTTGGTCGAACTGCAAAGAAGTCGGTATGTGTGTGGCCACCGGTTAGATGGTAGAACCAGTCTAGTTGACTAGCGCTCTCTTCATCATATTCCATGAAAGGGCCTTCTGTGTAACCAAGTTCTGCAATTTTTTCATTGGCTCTTTTGGTAATAAAGCTCTTAAGATCTTCTTTCTTAAGGTTTTCAAGATTACCCATTTCAAACATCTTATCGATGAATTTGTGCTCCATTTCAACCATTAGTTGAGCAGCTCTAACAACATCGTCTTTAACCTGTTCTTTTAGATCTGGGTATTCATCAGTCATGTGTCTGAAGAGTTGACAACCCATTTTAGAGTGTAGAGACTCATCACGTACTGACCATTTCATTTGCTGACCAATACCTTTTAATAAGTTTCTCATTTGGAACGAGTAGAGTACCGCAAATGAAGAATAGAGTGAAACGCCTTCTGCAAAGGCACTAAAGATTGCTAAAGATCTAGCAACTTGTCTTCTTGCATTTGAGTTTTCGGCAAGATCGTCATGAGTCCAATCAGCTTCGGTTGAGGTTAAATGCTCAAACTTTTCAGCTGTTGCTGGTTCGTGTAAGAATGCAGTGAAGTCCTCTAGTCCTAGAGTTTCATTTAGATATGAGTATGCAGTGGCATGAATAGTCTCTTGTGAGCCAAACATCATTGCCATTTGCTTGATTTCATGCTTCGGAAACCACTTTGTTACCATACCAGTCCAGTAATCTGAAACTGCACATTCAGTTTGTGCAAAACCTAGCAAAATATTGCCTACCAGGTTCTTTTCATGTGCTTCCATTCTTTCATTCCAGTCTTTTACATCTCCTTGCATAGAGATCTCTGTGTGTAACCAGAACGCTTGAGCTTGTTTCAGCCAACCCTCGGTATAATACTCCGGGTACTCAAAAGGCTTAAATTCTATTCTTTCTTTAAATAGTGACATTATTTGCTAGTTTTTTTACAATTGCAGATTAGTCTAAAAAAGGCCTGCTTATTAGGGTAGACCTTGTTCCGATTAATCGTTTTTTATTAGTAAGACACTAGCAGCGCTGCTTGTTTTTTATATATCAAACAGGCTGCTGGTTCTTTCTAAATTAGAGCCTAAATTTTTTTTGAAGTTCATGTGCTTTTTCATAATAAGCATATGAAGCCTTCTTGTATTCCTTTCTTTGTGCATATAGATCGCTGAGGATCTTTTTTAGGATTGAATCTTCCTTTTTATAGACAACTCCGTTCTCGCAAACGATTACGTTATTATCTTTTCTGCGCTCGGCAATTTCAGCTTCCGGTACAATTTCAATGAAAGCATCCGGCGAGATATTAAACTGCCTCATCACCGATGGGTACAGTGATGCAAAGTCAAATGCACTTACTCCTGAGTAATAACCAACAATTGGTTGTTTTACAAAAGCACCTTCATACTGACCGTCTTTCTTACTGTCCTCTTTGTCATACTCAACGCCGATCTTAACGTTGTCTTCTGCAAGCTTTCTTGCAATTAAAGACTCTGTTACTGCAACGGGGCTGGCTGCTTTATAGAGTGGCATTTTAGTAATAGTTGATAAGGTCAGTAGGACTTCCATTGACTTTAACTGTTGGTCAATATAATAAACCAACACAGAGTCAACTACGTTATAGTAAACATATTTTTGAAAGTTGTTCTCGTAAAGATCTTGCAGTGAACCTGTGTATTTAATCTTGGCCACATTCAAGACTTGGCTTGACACAAAGTCAAGTTTGTTAGACTCTTTTACCGCAACCGAACGATCATACTTATCATAGAGCTGCATATAGTCAAGAATACCCATGTGTAATGGTCTTGAGTCTTTTTTGTCTAGTGCTCCTGTGATTGCAACTTCAGTTAGATCAATCTGTAGCCTCTTACAGCGATTAACAATATATTGCCAGTCATAGTTGATAAAGTTCCAGCCGGTCATCATTGGAAACTTAGGCAAGAACTTGTGCAAGAAGTTATAGAGCATATCATACTCATTCTTAAACTTGTAGTAGCTAAAAGTCCAGTCTTGATCGTAGTTCTTGAAGTGAGCGTTAGTGTCATCTTCAATCTTCTTGATCTGTTCTGCATTCAAGTCATCTAGACCAAGTACAATTGCTTTACGTTCTGGTGTAATGATCGAAAAAGTTAAGATACGACTCTTAGCCTCTTCTGGTCTTGGAAAGCCATCTACAATCTCAGTCTCAATATCGACATAGTATGTTCTTGGCATGTTGAATGCAAAGATCTCTTCTCTATCTGCTTCAGGCAGAGAGTCCATAAAATAGAGTAGACTGAATTTGTTGTAAGTTCTTGAGCGTTTGCGTTTGATTGCTCTGCCGTCCCAGTTTTTAAAGTTTTGGTCTCTGTATCTGTCGTTATCTTCAGCTACTGTCCAATTCTCAAAGTTATCTACGCGATAGCGTTTAAATGAAACTTCGCCTTTCTTATCGTAGTAGCTGACGATTACTTCATTTTCTTTCTGCTCAATGTCTAATAGCATGTACTCTATCCTGTTTTAAATTAGTAGCCTCTTTCTTGTCTGTCGTGATTCTCTGCGTTCTTCGCCATGTATAGATTAACAACATCTTTACTAGTCATACCAATTGCTATTGCAAAGTTCATGTAAAAATGTAATCCGTCAATCCATTCATAAAAGAGTTCTAATTTGTCTGCTTCGGATAGATCTTCAATTTTCATGTTAGCAGCTTTTGCATTGTCTTGCTTCCAATACTTCCAGCCTGCGTTACCAATACCGTCGTTGATACCGCCTAGGGCATCAAACATCTCGTTGAGTTCGTCACTTAATGCATGTTTGTTAACCATCCAAAAGTCAGCGATTTCTTTGATTGTCCAGCCTTCAAAATTAAAGCCAAGACGCTCTTGTAATTCTTTCTGCTTGTTAAAGATTAAGCCAAAGGTGTCATCTGCATTTGAGTGGAAATCTGCCACGTCAAGATCCGAACATTTATTATCTGTGTTTGCCATATTATTTCTTTGTAGTATTATAGATTAATCCTCTTTTGTTTACACGTCTTCGGTTAAAACTTGACCCCATTCTCTGTAAGAATTAGTGTTTACTTTGGTCATCGAGTCTTCTGGCTTTGGGTCACCACCTACGTTCCAGAACCAGGCTCCAGGGCTGGCATGCTTCTGCATGAATTCCCAAGCCTTAGCGTCGTAGTTTAGTGCAGATGGAAAGGGAGGGTAAAATTCTGCATCAACATTCTGCGTAAAAGCCTTTGGATGTGACCATAATGTAGCTCTACCTCTTTCGCCTTTCTGTATGTTACGTGCAACTGCAACTCCATGAAAATCTGCATCCGGCCATGCAATCTGTAAAGATCTTTGTAGAACACCGGTTGAAATAGCCGACCAAACCTCTTGTGGATAGCCTTGCTTCTCTGCAAGATCATAAGCTACTTTAACAGCTGCTGCAGTTACTAGTTCATGTTTAAGCCCAAGCGGTATAAAGAAAGCATCGTTCTCTTCTGCCCATTTTTTAGCATGTGCGTTTAAGACTGGCATTGCTGCAATACGCTTAAACTTCATCTCAGCGCCACGTTCAATACAGATCGCCTGGTGGTCTGAGATCTCCTTTTGACTTGGACTAAATAGAACTAACTTCTTGTTATACTTCTTGGCCAGATATGCAAGTGAGATACCTGCAAAACCGTATCTTGGTTGTACATAGACTAGAGTATCTTTTTCACATGTGCTTACTAAGATGTCACCAAAACGGCACTTAGAACCAAAGCCCATCATGTCCTCTCTAACTACATTAAAGCCATTGTGCTCTGTAACTATTGGGTCTGGAAACGGATCTTGCCAGTCACCGGCTAGATCTAGCCAAGCCTGACGATTAGGCATCATCAAGTTTAAATCCTGGTTGATTAATAATCCTGTGTGTTTATTATGCGACATAGTGCTCTTTTATCATATTTTTGTATTGTTCTACTGTAATACCGGCCTCGGCAATAACTTTATCATCTGACGGGTGGTGTTTCATACCGTTAAAGGTTTCGATAATACCCAGTTCCAGCATTGCTTTCTGTCTACCAAATGGATGGTCCTTAATATTGGATGAGTTCCATAGGTTATCATAGTCCAGATGGTCATATGCTGCACCAGGCCGCACGTAGTTCTCAACCCAACGGATATAATCACATGCAACATCTTCTGCGTCGTATGGTCTTCCACCTGTATCTCGGTTGATCTGCAGCATCACTTCGTCTAAAAATTCAATCTTGTTCATCTTACCTACCGGATCTGCCAGATAGCTAATACATTCAACTGCATTTGTGCCATAGTAGAATGGACTGTAGAGCTCAATATACTCTGGGTAGAAGTCTGCAATATCTGCCAAGAATGCTGCGTACTGGAATCTGTAGGCATTCAGGCCATTCTTCTCATTCCATGCAAACATCCATTCACCAAGTTCTCTAAGTGGAAACTTGCGGTTCTCTTTCTGGATCCAGTCTGCCATCTCTCTAACCAGTCTTGGTGCAAACTCACATAGGTAGTAGTCGCCACCTTTTTTATACTGGAATTGAGTAGAGTAATCCTCCATGCCCACAAAGCCACTGGGTTCAGCCTTAGGCGGCTTCGGGAACTTTGGAAATTGATACCCAACCGAAGTAAAGAACGGCTTAGGATGTGTCTTAACAACCTCACACATAGCTTCAATTGTATCACATTCATGTAGATGAAAAAGCAGTGAGTTGTGGTAGCCTGATGGCTTCTTAGCATAGTTAATGCCACTGCCGGTTACAGCATGTAGCAAGAAGACGTAGAACCATTCGGCCATGCCGAATGTTTTCTGTTTGCCAGTCCAGTTGGTAGCAACTTCTTTACGCTGAGCTGAGACATTGCCGGCATGCATCTTTGACCAGTATGGGTGTTCTTTAGACCAGCCATAGAATACATCATTCTTGATCTGACTAAAACCTGCCAACTTACGCTCTACTACGTCGTAGAGTTCAACATGCTCCATTAAGCTATCATCCATACCGCTTTCTGGGTGCGGAATAGAGCCTAGATTACATTTCTTCTGCTGATCCTTTGCCTTCTGATAGTAATAGAGAAAGTCTTCGTAATATCTATTAGTTTTAATTTTAGTCATATCTTCTTTCTGTTATCGGTCATGGCCATGATAGATCTTAGTTTTATCCCAGTCTTTACCATAGAGCATTTCCATGATTTCACGCATATGGCCGTTGCAATAGTGTTGAACGGTCATAAATGAGTCTCTATCACCCACGAAGGGTCGACCAACACCATGCGGATCAGCCATTACAGGATGGTATTTTGATTCGAAAAGAATTCGGCTATCATGCCATAGGTTAATACCATTCTTATAGAGGAAGTGGCCTGCTATTAGATCACATGCCCATAATTTATCTGAACCCCATGGTTCTTGATTAGTCTTATTAATATAAGAATCGTAGTCAAGCTCATCAACCAGTATTTGCATAGCTTTATTTGACAATAAAAAGCCTGAACCACCGCTTGCAAAATAAGAGATATTGTTCCAGTTTCCGGGTAATATTTCACATTTATTTAAAGTCCATGTATTAAAGCCTGGATAAGGTATTGTACAGCCTACCCAATCTTTAGGATTTTCATCAACATATTCTTCTAGTAGGTCGACAAACCGCTCAGGGTGAATAAAAGTATCACTATCTGTATGAAATCTGTAATCATAATCAGTATCGTTATTCACATATTGTGAGACGTAGTAATGATTCTTAAGGTAGATTGAATCTAGATCATCTTTACAGTTTACAAAGAAGAAATTACCAACTCTTTCGTAAGGTTTATCTAAGTGTGGGTTTGACACCAGATAGACAACATCAAAGCCCTTTTCTCTTAGTTTACTAACCCATGTCATCTCACATTCCATCCAATTTTTAGCATGTGATGGTGCCCAAGTACCCGTTACTGTAATAAGTACTCTTTCATTAATACTTCGTTTTTCCATTAAATTTTCCATTAAATTTTCCATTAAAAAAGTGCATTTGATTGTACTCTACTCTCTAGGTTTGAATTAGGTACATTGTTAGTTAAATCCCATCTATAATATTTTCTAGCGATATGGACTGATTTAGGTTTTTCCATTACTTCAAAGTCTAATTCGCCAATAGAATTTAGATAAACGTCAGGGTGTTTCCATACTTGCCAGCCATTACGTTCTCCCATCTCATTAACATACCAGTTAAAGGTATTAACTAGGTGAGTGCGTTCTTCCCACGATCCAGCGAAAGGAGTGCCTTTATAATAACCGGTCTTCGGTAAGGCTCTAGACTCATTCTCGATTGGTAAAGCCTGTACAATCTCGATCTTTTCTATACCACGTTCCTGCATTCTTAGAAGTTCGCCTTCATAGTTCTGCATTAAACCTTCTAATGCAGATTCTGGATCTTTTTGACGCATTAAGTGGTGTCTAATATCGATGTTGCCTAGATAGACTCTAAGTTCTTTAGTCCAAGGATAAACGCATTCTTCCATGCCACGCTTTAGAGTGCCGAAGAGTGTTAGACCGTCGTTGCGATCACACATATAACCTGGTGTATACTGGCTGAAAGAGTGGCTATCACCAAAACAGAGTTTATCTGTCTTCTCGATATGGTCCACTCTTGGAATCTGGCTGCATATTGTTTTAGCCTCGTCAATCCTTGTCTCAAGCGTTTTGAATAGATCTGAACCGGTCTTTAATCGTTTCTCAATTAGTTCATTAACAGCTGGCATATCATGGTGTAGACTGTAGAATCTTACACCTTCTACAAAGAGGCGATTAAGCTGATGATAAAGATCATCGTTGGCTCCGCCAAAGATATTGAAAGCACCTTTAAACTCCATACCATGTTCAATCAGGATTACGTCATAGTCTGACCAATCCACGTTGACCTCTGTAATAACTTCAGCATTCTTAAAACCAGCATGCCAGAGTTGATTACAAAGCATGAAAGCCCAGCCGGACTTATGTGAACTATCCTTTGGGCTTAATTTGCCAACTAGTGCTGCAATACCAATCTTAATTGAGTGGTCTTGCTCATAATCTGTAAAGTACTTAAATTCCTGCATCTGCGTCGCCTGTTTCTAGTGGTTTTTCTGTCTCTTTGTAGCCGTACTTTTGGATGTAGTTATCCAGGCCACCGATATAAGCTGCAGCATCAAGCAAATTATCTTGCTTGTAGTTATAAGAGTGTCTGCTCAGTTTAAGAGCAACAAGTGCGGCGTACATGTCAGCTCCTGTGAATTGCTTACCAGTCATACCAGAACAGATCATCGCAGCTCTGCGCATGCCTTCTTCGAAAGGACCGTATTGGCGGTTCTTTTCTTCTGATCTGTGGTTAATGATTTGGTCTGCTTGTTCTAAGATGTTGTCTATTAAATCGCTCATATTCTTGTTTAGATGTTATATGGTGAAGTACTACTTTGTTTAGTATATCTATACTAAAAAGCGGGGCAACGCGCTCTGATGTTGCCCCGCTTGGTTCTACGTGGTTTGTTTACTTTTGAAGCTCAGCAAGCTCCATTGGCATACCGACGTTATAGATTAACTTGCAGTAGAAAGGCAGCATCTTAATATTTGTGCCATCTGCTCTGCCCACAGCTGCCATTAGGTCATTGTCAACCACAGCCTGTACAAAGCTACCTCCTGAATAACCAATGCCCCATTTTGTACAGAGTATGGATGTACCAATCTGGATTATATGTTGACCTTGGTCAGATGTCATTGGTGGCATTGTGTAGTCCCATACTAATGAGTCTTTATAATAGCCCTCTACTAATTTGCGTACTGCTTGCATTTGATCTGCTACTTGCATGATTTTATAATTTAAAGGTTAGACTAATGTAACTGATTCTCCGTTAGCTTTAATATGATCTTCAATCTTCTTAAGAGTCTTAGTAAGGTTACAAAAAACCTTGAAGTCTAAGATTTGGTAAAGTTTTTCATCGAGACCTTCGTAAAGGTAACCGTCATAGAGTCCCCAAAGACTGTTTTCGATAGAAGTAAATGCCTTCTCTTTTTCGCCCAGATTTTTAATGGCTTCTCGAACATTGTCTAAATCTTCGCAGTTAAAAACTTCGTGGCGGTTAAAATTCTTGTAGTTCATGTTGTTCTTTGTTTTAATTACAGTGTAAATATAATAAAAAAGCCCGAGACTAAAAAATCTCAGGCTAATTATTTTGTAAAAGTTGTTAACAATCTTACTTGAAGTCTGCTCTAACCTTAAATTTTCTGTCTTTGATAATGTCATTCATCTCATTAGAAAGGTGAGCTAAGATTTCCATCTGTGCGTTCTTAGCTGCTTCATCAACTGAATCTTCAGCCATGTCTTCTTTAAAGTCTTCCCAGTTATCTGCGGTGTCTTTATACCATTGTCTAAATGCATCAATCAATTCAGTTGCAGGTACATCAAGACTTGGAAGTTCAATGTATTCTTCGTTGACTTTAGACTCATAAACTGTAATTGCAACGTTGCTACCTTTGTTATAACTGATTAGATCCAAGTTCATTGCAGCACCAACAGCTTTCATTTCATCTTCACTCATGTAAGTTGAGGTTCTAACTTCATAACCTTTACCGCTCTTAGTGATTCTCTTGATAGCTTTTTCTGGATTACCTGTTACTTCTTCAAACTTCATTGGAAACTCATATTTAAAGTCTGACATGTTACCGTCATATGATTCGTTTACGAAAGATTCAAAGTTATTTAGATGTTTCATTTTTTTATTTTATATTTCCTTTTGCCAAATGGCCGCCAATCTCTGTAAATGGTACATTATTACCCTTAACTGTAATAGTCCCATATGAGAAAGAAAGATTTGCACCAGTTCCTCCAACTTTTAGTTGTGTATCATATGCTGCTTTAATCGATGCTTCATCTTCAGCAACGGCAAGTACCGTAGGTCTAAATCCAGCACCAATGTTCATATCTCCTTCAGATCTTAAATACATGGATTGTTTGTTAACCTCAACGGTATTATGTGCAATCAAAGCATATGCAGTTTCTCCTTTAGCAGGTAGATCGAATTCACTAAATTGTCCTTTATTAAAGTAGTAAGATCCGAATTTTATTTTTTCATAAACTGCGTTTTCAGATCCTGGATTAAGAAAGGATTCAAAGTTCTTTAAGTGTTTCATTTTTTTATTTTATTGTTTTATGCTTGTTTCCAACCAGATTTACCTACCTCTAAGTTTGACATTGCTTTTATAACATCATCAATTGTAGCAACATTACCTTTTGTTACATACCAATTGCGTTTGGTACGACCTCCGCTGCCGTCTGTTGGTTGTGCGACTATCTGCATTTCTTTTGGTGCCAATGGTTCATAATCGTCAGAGTTAAGAATTCTCCAAGTAAAACTATAATCCAAATCTTTTATTCCAAATATTTCAGTTCCGGTATTTCCTTTAGTCTTTGTATTCATGGTAAAAAAACCATGGCTATAGTCTACTTCCCATGTTGTAATCCCGGTTGCCTTAATTAATTTTTTTGTTAGTTCTGTACGTTCTTTTAGCCTTAACTTAGCATCTTGATTAGAAGTACTATCATCAGCGAATTGAGATTCATTGATAAACTGTTCAAAGTTCTTTAAGTGTTTCATTTTTCTACGTTTCTTTTTATATTCTTCTTCTGCATCGCCTTGGCCTGCAGGAACATCACCAGAACCGGTCTCAGTTGCTGTTGGGAATTTGATTGGTCCCATTCCACCAACATCTCCTGGTTGAAGATTGTCGTCCACTTTGTCTGGTAGTCCTTCATGTTTTGTTGCAGCATACTTCTTAAGCTGCTTTAATGTCATAGAGTCTGCTAGGTCTTTTACCTCCTGGCTAGCCTCTTTGGCATCAAGCTCACCCTTTTTATAAGCGTAAGCCATTCCCATTAGTCTCTGTTGTGCTTTTGAAGTACTTGGCATATTGAATTAATGAACATCGAATCGACCTATTATAAATAGGGCGTGAATCGACCTATTCTAGTTATATCTGAAAATCTGTCCCATTGCCTTTCGTCATGGTACCTTTCAAGACTTTTTTCTAAAGCCCTATCTTTAGTATCGCCTTCCTCTGGTGTCCAATTAGGATCATCTTTATATAATAAAAGTGGCGCTTCTTTGACATGCGGAGAGCCATGCCATGATGTATTTTGTAGATATGACACTGAATACTGAGCATTTTTATACTTAGGTAAGTAGCGCATTGTAACATCTACAATCTCGCATTCATAATTGGCTTCTAAGAACTTTTTTTGTGCTGGTGATTTTTTACCTAATTGAGCAGCTCCACCATGCCATTTTGAAAATTCTTTCCAGTTTAATTTTTTACCGATAGCCCGTTTTAGAAAATCAAGCAATTCATTAGCTGTTTCTTCTGAGATATTACCTTTAACTTTAACATCCTCATTTAGAAATTGTTCGAATAATTTTACATGTTTCATTTTTTGTTAGATTTATTTAATAATTTTATATGCACATTATTATAGTAAATATTACAATGAGTACCACGGTTTAATCCAATACTCAAAGAATACTTTTTTAAGTTTACCAAGCATAATCAAAGGTATCAATCTGGTTGATCTTGTCTTTAATGTTCTTAGCATATGTTTTTGCCTCTCTAGCGTAGTATGAGTTTTCTTCACCCCAGTCTTCTTTCTCCTTTTCACCATCAGCAATATATTGTACATATCTGCCATAGTCATCTAGGATATTGCTCATGTGGTTAGAAGCATCTCTCATTTTAGCTTCGCGGCCTTTTGAGTTTTTACCAATGATAATGTCGCCGTAACGTCCTTTTTCGCCTTTAGCTACACCTTCTTTAATCTGATCAGCGAGTTTGTCGATTGCACCTTTAACCATTTTATCAAGTGGCAGTGCTGCAGCCTTATTAGCTAAGATCTCGTTGTATCTTGCGATATTCTCAGCTTTAAACTCTTTGTCCGTCTTAAATGCAATAGCTCCTTTCTTAGCAGCAGTTCTTGAATCTTTTTGTTGTTGAGCTGAATATCTCTGTCTTAAGATGTCAATATCGATTACGATTGCTCTATCTGCAAAGTCAGCAATTCTCTTAGCACTTGAAAGTCCAGTAGCGCCGTAGCCCTTTCTTCTCTTGTCAACACCAAGTGAATCCGCTTTATCAGTTTTAGTTAAGACTCTACCTTTTTCATTGCTAAATCTTTTATAAACAGCTCCCATAAAATCATTGTTACCGTTTAAGACTGCAATTAGTCCTGGTTGGATTCTACCGTCAGAGTTATCGTCAGTGTAAGGACTCTGCTTTTCGTTGTCGATTAAGAAGAACTTTACTTTAGTACCACCTTTTTGCTTGTAAGCAGTCTGTGGATCTATTTCTAACAGGTCGTGGTCTTCAACCTTATCTAGTTTAACTTGAGTGTAGTTATAGAACTCTTGAGCAAGACCTTTATCCCAGTTTGTTTTCTTCTTAGGTGTTAGCAGTTGTGCAAGCTTCATTGACTTGAATGCTTCTGTAAGCATTTCAGACTCGTTAAGGCTTTCTACAAACTTAGAGAAAGACTCGATGATAAAAGACTCACCTTTAAATTCTTCAGCGTTCTCTTTGTCTTCTTTGTCAACTGATTTTACCTTGTAAGTTTCTCCGTCAACTGTAAACTCATCTTTACCATCAGCAATTGCTTTAGCTCTTGCTGCACCAAATGCATTTCCTTCTTTAATAGTCACCGGGAACTTCTTGCCGTTAAATTCAAACTCTTCGTCACCAGCATCTTTAGCTTTCTTGGCAGCAGCTACAAACTTACGACCTTCTTCAACATACTCTGATTCCTCTAATTTTTTAGCCGCTAGTTTAGGATCTTTCTTAGAAACGTTGTCTAAGTAAGAACCATTTCCCCAAAAAGAGACAACTAATTCAGTTTGAGTTGTTGAATACATTCCTGGTTTGTAAACTGCAATATCCCTTAGTTTTTTATTAGAAGCAATGGTTTGCTTCATGAAGTCAAGAGCTTGTTTTTCATTTCTGAATTTTTTCATAGCACTTACACCATCACTATAGATAACTTCATAGTTTTCAGTAACTACTGATTCATTGTATAAATGAACATAGTTGCTTCCTTTTTCAGAATAAACTGATTTGATTTCAAATTCTTTTTGTCCTTTTGTATAGTATGCTTTAAAGAATAAATTTTCATCAAACTCTCCAAAGAAATGATCTGATTTACCGATAAAGAATTCAGCGTTTGGATAAAGCTCTAAAACTTCTTCTTTTGTTTTCGCGTTTAAAACATCTCTATTAAAATCTTTTACGAATTTAGCTTCAGTAACTGTTGATTCGTTACATAAAGAATGTAATTCCTGTGCAATCTTTTTTGCTTTAGAACCTTTATGTCCGTATGCTTCGACTGTATCTAATGCATCTTCCATTTCCATTCCATGTAATTCTCCCATATCTCCGCCTCTCTCATCTAAAAGATCGTCTAAAATGTTTTCAGCTTCTGATTCAGTAACTGATTCTTCTTCGTTAACTACAACTGCAGAAAGCGCTTTCTTACCAAACTTAGAAAGTGCAATACCTTCTTCAGATACGTTAAAGAATCTAGCGTTTCTCTTCATCCACTGTTTTGCGTTTGCAGAGTATTCGCTTAAGATATTGTTAAACTCTTCTTCAGTAAGGGCTCCGTCAGCAATTGCTTCGAGCATTTTATTTCTGATACGAGCTGCTTTACCAACTGTAACTGCTGGATGATTCTCAGTGTAACGTCTCTTGAGAGTGATCTTTGCCTCATTAACATCAGCACTTTCTTCAATGTACTCAGCTAATTCTGGGTCATCCCAACCATATTCACCGTCGGCTAAAACTGTTTCAAGATCTTCTCTCTTACCAGTTAGTTCAACCTCAGGCCAGCCTGAAGGGCCTCTCATCGTTAAGATCTCCATCTTTACTTTATTCTTCTTAAGTAGTTTGGCTAGACCTTTTGATTTAGGGTCCATTGCGTCCATTGTTACTGTTGCCATTTCTTTATCTTTTGTTTTTTTATATATTCTTTGTAAATTGATCGAAGGTCATAATGGTTGACTCATTAGTTGCCATTGAGGCCTCTAGTTTGTCTTTTAAATCACCATACATAGAATGTATCTCTTTCGGAGTTAGCTTCTTAAAGAGCTTCTCGTCACCATCTAGCATTGCGTTTCTAACCTGCGTTGCTGAAATATTCTTGCCGGTTCTTGGAATCTCAAACAGGCCAAAGTCTGCTCTAACTCCTAGATCCTCTCTGTATTGTTGATTGTTTACTTGAAATCCATAGTTTTTCATCCTGTCGGTTCCTGTTCCCCAAAGCACTGGTTCATATCCATCTCCTCTCATTGCGTTAAACATTTTATCAATTCCAGCAGAACCTTCAATTACATATACATCCTTAATTGGGTACTTTGACTTTAATTTGTTTAGCATCTCAATCTGTAGATCTTCATCATAAGGTCTCTTAAAAGCATCTTCTTTCTTTTTAGCTTTTGCCTTTACTAGAAAAATAACTACTGGGAATCCATTCTGCTTACTAATCGTCTCAATCACTTTAGCATGTCCAAGCGTAAATGGTTGAAATCTACCCACGAACATGTTAACAGGCTTCTTGCCTTGTTCAGCATATTTAACAGTTAATGCTTCAGTAATTGGGCTTACTTGTGTTTGTAAATTCTGTGTCTTTAGATAGGTGTTGAAGTTCATAACGTCGCCTTCGTTTGTTTCGCCCATCACTAGAGCTTCAATCTTAGCAACGATCTCGTTGATCTGCTCCATTAAAGCAGCGTTGATAATATCAGTCTCTTTAGTTCTCTTCTTTCTAAATGAACCCAGCGCAATCTTGTAAAGCTCTGCTAGAACATCTTTCTGAACCAGTGATAGTGTCTTTTCGTTTTTAATAAATGTAGTATTGAGTGCAAACTCTTCGCCTTGTGCAAAGTCTGCTGAGTCAAAGCTAGCACCAATATATTTTGTTGCGTGCTTTTCTACATATGAGTTAAATAGGATTGAAATAAGTTCGATGTACCTTATGTCGGTATCATCTTCTTTAAGTTCAATGCTAGGAATATCGTATTGTGAGATGTATTCTACTAGATCTAAGATTGAGATCTGATACATGTCAGATGGATTGCGGCTGTCTCTTTCAGCCTTGTCAAATCTCTCAAGCTTAAAGTTCTTAACTGACTTACCGTCAAAGAAGTTTAAGATTAAAGAGTCAATGTCTTTTTCTAAATCTAGATTAAGACCTGTTGAGTTCAAGCCTTTATTAAAGATATTATAGATCTTTCTAGTAAAAGAAGCGTCTGTAAACTCTTTCTTGAATTGAGTTTCGCTCATTTCTAAAAGTTTAACCAAATCTTCTTTCTGGTAGTCTGACAATTTACCTTGGAAAATAACTTGAGGTCTCTGTACGCTTAGAATATCTGCCCACTTGTAAAGAATGTTTGGGTCTCTAACCACCTTCTTGATTTCAGTAGGATTGCTAGGACTCATCACCTGAATATGCGTTAAGATCAGGTGGTTCTTTGGTAGCTTGTCGTATTCAATGTCTACAGTCTTCTTATCAACCATATAATCAAAGCCAAACTTCCAGTCAGTTGGCATCTGTTCAGCAATGTCACCAGAAATTGATTTAAAGTACTTGATGGCATTTTCATAGTACTTTACAATAGTTCTATCAACTTTGTTCATTGCGTCCTTAGAACCGCTCTTATAATACTCAAAACCGCTGTTAGTTTTTCTAACGTGGAATGAGGATGCTTGAATCTTCTCAGAAACAACGCATGTGTTTTCTAGAAGTTGCATGAAGTCGTTTCTGTTAGTCGACTCAAAATATGTCTTAAGGTTTTGTAATGCCATGTGTTATGTTTTATCTACCGTATTTTATAAAACCCATAAGCTGGTTAACTGCAGCGAATGTTCCTGTTAGCTTCATAGTCTTGCCTTTGTATCTAAAGACAATACCCTCTGTTGGTATAATTGATTCGATACCTCCGATTCTTTCAAGTCTTTCAAGTTCTTTAGCAACTTTTTCAATGTCCGAAACATCACCGCTTTTTCTAACTGCTTCCGCTTCATCTTTTAATTGCTTTTGTAGTCTCTGCATTTCTGCAGCTGGATTAGCAGCCACAAAGTTAGATGCGTTCTTTAAGATAACACTACCTAGTTCAAGAAATAAATCTTCAAAAGGTCTCATGTTCTCTTTTTGTTTTTTCTTTACATCTTCTTTGTCAAACTTTTTAATTAGAGCAGCTTTATCTTTACCTAACTCTTTATCAAGACTTCTTATATTAAGAGTCTTCTTATCATCATACGCCCATCTTAATAAAAGTCCTTCTTTGTGATCTTGTGTTAGATCCGGAAAGTTCTTATCGATAGTTTCTCTCCACCACATTTCATGATACATAGAAACTTCATCAGCATCTGTTAAGTTGTACTGTTTACGTAGATCTTCAATTTGTTTAAGGAATTTAGCTTTGTTTGCATCGAAGTCAATATCCTTACCCATTTTAATGATTTGTGGTGGGATAATTGAAAATGTTTTACCCATATCAAGTTTAAGGTCTTTAAGAACCTTTGCAATTGATGCTGCGTATTTTGTTTCATCTCCTATTTCATTACCATCACCATCAGTATGTTTAATACCATGGAATTGAATAACATCCCTGTCGTAATAAATTACATTTGGGTTCTTCGAGTAGATTAGCTCCATATTCATAAAACTCTTACCATTATTAAAAACCTCTAAGTCTTTTGCTGGTAGCTTATTTAATGAATTTGCTAAATCTTCTGCTGCGAATTGAAAAGTATCTCTTACTAGTGGACTTTTATGTGCTTCAAACTTTTGTTTAAAAGTTTTTAGATCCATTGGATTCCTCATATCATTAATACCTCTGGCAAATTTAACCTCACCATCCATTACAGTTGCAAATAAGTTTTGTCCGTCGGTCTTTTCGGTAACTTCTTCTTCAAAGTTAAGTTCGCCTCTTAAGCCAAACTCAACGATCTTTTTAAAGTCACCAAATGTCAATTCTTTTTCGTCGAACGGATGCGACATATGACCAGCTGCACCGCCCTCTAGAATGAGATTTGCATCTACCGGAGCAGATGCTTTCTCAACTAAAAATTCTTGATATGAAAGTAATTTTCTCATTGTTGTAGTTCTTTTTATTGATTAGCCAAGTGAGCTTTGCAAAATACCTGCAGCCTTACCATAATCGCCATCAACTTTACCTAAGATACCATCGACAACTTCTTGCGCTTTTGCTTCATCAAAGTCTGCTCCAAATGCTTTTTGAAGTATTGTGAATGCATATTCTTTGAATTCATCATCAGATTTAATTTCAGTCTCGTTTACTTCAACAGACTCTTTAAAATGCTCAATATCTTTGTAATTGATTTCAAACTCTTCACCATCTTGATCTAATGCAAATACTGAATCGTCATTCCACATATCTGTGTTTTCGTCATTACCGTTATCTGGATTATAGATGATGTACCATTTTCCATTAACTAGGATTTCAGCATCATCATGATTCTTGATTAACTTTAAAAGCTTCTTCTTATCGTATTTAGCTTCGTTTACTGATTCTTTAGCCTCATTGGTAGATTCTAATCTCTGTGATAATTCATAAAGCTTTTCAGTTCTAGAAACTCTTTTCTCTTCACCTTCAAACTGTGCATTAAAAGAGTCAAGAAGTGCTTGTGCCATGTTAGACTCTCCGATTTGATCTAAGTACATTGCAAAACCTTCAGTAATACCAATACCTGACCAATCACCTGCATTTGCAAGATCTGAGTAGTATTTGTCTGCTATAGTTTTTATCGTCTTAGCTGAAATTCTAATAACTTCACCATCCAAGCCTTCTACTTTAACTTCTAGCGGGCTAATCTTACCCTTAATCATGTTCATTGTCACATTGGCCTCGCGTGAAAAGTTAGCGTCTTCCATTGCATAGAAATATAACTCTTTCAAGAAGCCTAGCATTGTTACTTTATCCGCAGCAAGAGCTGTTAACTTGGTATCAAATAATCTGGTTAGTCTTAAAGCTACTTTCTTGGCTGTTCTCTTACCACTGATTGCAATAACAGCCTCGTTTACTGATTCAACTACTTGTAATACAGGGCTACCATAAGTATCTCCCATGTACCACTTTCCATCTCGTTCATCATATAGATAAACGTATTCAGCTCCACCGTCATTAGCAACTTCTTTAAAGTAACCTTTAATGTCAGCTGCGTTGGTCCATGTAGTAGTCATATCTTTGTTCTCTCCGCGATCTCTACCGTAGAATAGAGTGGTTCCCCTTACTGGACTATTAAAGTCTTGCTTTTTACCGATATTCTTGTCTAAATATGAGATACCAGACTTACCTAGTTTAACTAGTTGGTCAACACCTTTCTTGTCGTAGTTCTTAATCATTGGTACCATGTGGTCTGGATAACCATCATAGTGTACATAGACCGATGTAATCCTACCTTTCTTATCGATCTTCCCTACTTGAGATCTTGTGCCTTCTAGCAATAGTGCAGATTCTGTTAAAGTACCTAATCTCTCGTTAAATTTAGGCTTATCTTCTTCAGATAATTCACTCATTGAAGTTACACCGAATTCAGATAATAAGTCCTTAAAGCTATTTGCTGAAGCTTCCCTTTTTGCATTCAACTCTTCCTCAAGTTGAACCTGATCTTTTTTTGCCTTTTGCTCAGCAAATTGTTCAAATGTTACTAATCGTTCCATTATATGTTTCTTTGTTTTTAAATTTGTTATTACAGTATTATATATCACCTTCAAAAGTGACGTTTTTAATATCGTACTTGAACTTCTGTTCCTTGTAGATCTTCTGTCTAGCTTTAGCATGTCGAATCAGGTAGTTATCCCAGTCCGGCAGACTAATATCATCTACAAAATCTATAATGTTAACTGAGTCTTTTGAAGAGTGTTGTCTAAGCCCTCGACCAATCGACTGGCGAATGATAACTTCAGACTTAAACGACTCTGTAAAGAATATGTTATGGATCTTTTTAATTGAAATACCGGTCGAAAATGTACCATAAGAGGCTACAATCACCACTTCTTCACCCGCCTCCATCTTCTTCTTGTATTCTTCGCGAATATCTTTATCGGTACCGCCGTCGACATAGTAGACCCGTTTGTCACTCTCTTGGCGCAATTTCTCATAAATACGCTGACCATGTTCAATGCGGTGGAAAAGTACAAGGGAATTGCGTGGTATTCTGGAAATAACGTTACAAATAAAGTTGAGCCTACCTGGCGAATTGATAACGTAATTTTGTTCAAATTTAAAGACATCTTTGCTTTCATATTTATTGAATGCCATCTCTCTAAAAGCCTCTTTTGTAGACTCAGTAGCATAGTCCATCTTAATTACCTTTACATTACATTTAGCAATGTGACCTTCATTCTGTAGGTAATTGGCAGTCACCTCTGTAATTACAGGGCCTGTATGTGACATTAAGGTTAATCGGTCCAATGAACCTGGTTTAGGGATCGTACCTGATAGTCCGAATCTATAGTCTGCATTCTTACACTTAGATAGAATGGTTTTAATGGACTGTGACTTAGCTTTATGTGTCTCGTCAATGATAACTGCATCAAACTGATCGAAGTACTCAGCCTTCTTCTTAACAAGCGACTGGTATGTGCCGATCACAACATTACGCCCAGCTCTAATCTTCTGGCCACTGTAGATCTGCTGTACTTTAATACTAACTCTGTTTTGCCAGTTATAATCTAAGAAGTCTTCAGATGCTTGAACTACAAGCGAAACGTTAGGTACAATAAAGAGTATCTTCTCGGCCTTCTGCTTCTCTAACGTATAAGCCACAGTCAAGAATGAGATTAAGGTCTTACCGGCTGATGTAGCCAGCTCTGCTAAACAGCGCCTAAATTTTAGGATGTTAAAAGCTGCGTCCATCTGATAGTCTCTAGGTGAGATACCGTCTGGGTGACCGTCAAAAAAGTCTAACGCCCATTCTTCAAAAGCCTCTTGTTGAATGTTGCGGTCAAATAGTTCAGTGATGCCGTTCAGTTTTAGATCATAGTTATAATCTTTAGCAATCAACATAACTTCACGCCATAGGCCTGACGGGATCCACGTATCGTCTTTAATATATGAGATGTAGCCATCCCAAAGACCTTTCTTTACCAACGGGTTAAAACGCCATGATTCAATCCTCTTATTTAAGGATATGTTGAGTTGCTCGAGCTCCATGTCTGTAGCCGAGTCAATTCGTAATAGCTGTTTATTTTCCGTTAGTGTAAGTTCCACTCTTATTATAGATCTTTTAGAGCTAGCCTATTTCTAATAGCAAAGCCCATATTATCTAGAGTCTTAACCGACTCTTTCAAAAATTCAAGTTGATTTTCTAGGTGTGAAAGAATCATGTTCTCATCTCTGAGATCAGTCTCAATAAAGCGTTCTTTCTGCTTCTCGCCTAGTTTATAGTCGTATTCGTAGTATCTTATATATGCCTCTCTGTATCTAGAGCCAATTGTGGCTTTCTGCTCTTTTACCTTCATGTTAATATAGGCCATGTTGTCTATCAAGATCTGTCTTGTAGATAACACTTCCGATATTACATCTTCTAGTTGATTAATGTTCTTTAGGCCTTTGGCAAGTTCTTTAATCTTATTAGACCAGTTGGTGCGTTGGGTGCTTAATTTTTTGTCAAGCTCTAGTATCTTTTCTTTGCTCATTCAATATATCTTTAAAATAGAGAACCTTTGTCTCTACTAGGTTTTATGTACTTGGCAGCCGTCTGTTTCTTCTTCATCTTTGGCTTGCCGGCACTAAAATCCTTTGGTGTAAACTTAAGCTCAATTTGCTCAAAGTCAATTAAGAGCTTATGACCTTTGAATCGGTCGCGGTCTCTATAAAAATCGTCTAATTCGTTGTCAATCATTAATTCATCTATATGTACCATAGGTCTAATTGACTTGATGTGAAATAATCGTTAATCTTCTTATGTGCGTCGTTTTTAAGCTCGTAACATTTCAACATCAGATCATTTAGATCCTTTATATCATATTTATCTAGCTTAAAATCTTGTAAGAATTTCTGCCACATAAAGACTGGTCTGCCCTTCTTAAGCTTCTCAATCATCTTCTTCTTACCTGTTTTATCGTTGTCAAACATATATCTGACAGTTGCCATTTCATCAAACTCTTCTGTCGATCTACCAGCAGTTGCAAGTGCAAGTGAGTTGCTCATGAACTTGGCGTCAAGAGGACCTTCAAACATTGTAACGTCTCTTTGGAAATTAAGTTGCATTATACCGAAAAGTGTAGATGCCTTGTTAACTCGAGCCAGTTCATCTTCAGTCAGACCATGCTCTTTCTTCATCTCTTCATAGAGCTTACCAATATCGTAGGTCAAATAACGTTGACCGTAGCCTTTCATTCTTCTACTCTGTACGCCAATGATATTACCGTTAGCGCCAAAGTTTAGGATCCAGAGCTTATAGGTCTTAGGTGAGTAGAGAAACTCTTCGGCTCTATTATGTAAGAGTCTTTCTTTTAGTTTAAACCAGATCCAGTCGCCAGGTTGAACCTCTTCCGCATGTGCAAATTTCTTAAACTCATCAACTGTAATTGCAATATCGTTTAGCTTCTTTAAGATGTTGTGTTGCAAAGCATCTGACTGCTTCACCTTCATCTTATTGCTCTGAATATAGTCAATAACGTTAAATGTGTCTTGGCTCTGGCCCATCCGAACCTGAAAGTCCTTGGCCATTGTGTGGATATTCGTATGATGTCCACAGTTATAACAGTGATACTGTAAAGTGTCCCAATATAAGTTGCCACGTTTCTTTGTGTCATCAGTATGCGAGTCACCACAATAAGGACATGCCAAGACTATTCGTCCTGGCATGTCTTTTAGCATTTGCTTATTAGGTGCAGAATGTTCTTGTACTGCTATTTCTTTAAGAGTACTTTTTATTCTGTCCTTTAAGTCATCAGTAAGTTTAGATGTCGAGGTCATTCAAGAAAGAATCTAAATCATCATCTGCGTTCACGCTAGAAGAGCTGCTTGCGCTAGCTGCTTCTGCTTCAACTGCTACTGGTTCTTCTTTCTTAGGCTCTGCCTTAGCTGCACTTTTCTTTGGTGCTGGGCTAGAGATTTCAGAGATAGAATCACCTGGATTTAGATACATTCTAAGGACGTCGTTTACGAAAGCACGAGTTGTTTCGTCCCACGCTTGATAGTCATACGTAGCAAGCGAAGGTGCGTCTTCTAGCTCTTCTTTAATAGTAGCCATGTTCTCTTTGTTACGTTCTGCCGGAGCATCGCCTAAGATAATAGCTGACTGACTTGAAGAGAATTTAGATTTGTCGTAGTTGTTGTATTCACCTTGACGAGTGATAATCAACTCAAAGTTCTTACCTTCAAATAGGTCAAATACTTGTGTTGGCTCACCGAAGTCTGGCTTCAACTCAGCGTCGATCTTCTCTTTGATTTTGTAACCGAACTTAAAGACTTTGTAAGTACCGTCTAAGTCTGGGTTTTGTGGATCTTTAATGATCTTAATCAACGCGTAGTACTGTTGACGACGCTTCAATTTTTCTGAAGCTTTACGATCAACTGCAGAATCGCTTTTACGCAATTTCCAGAATACGTCTGCAATCGGGCATTTCTCACCAATTGAACTTGGAGAGTCTACCAGTTTACCTTCACCAGATGAATTAGTCAACCAGTGTACGTACTTTTGAATAAGAGAGTTGCGTGGATTCTCTGGGTTAGGAACAAAGCGGATTAGTGCTTTGTAAGTTCCATCTTTGCCGTCGTCGGCTGATGGTTTGTAGACTTCATTTGCTGAAGTGTTTGCTGCGGGCTGATGCGTTTCTACGTCTTCTACGCCCAAATTGAAAATGTCAAAATTGTCGCTCATTTTACTTTAATTTACTTTTTAAATGTTTAATTCCTTGAAATTACTTTCAAACCTTATAGTTGCAATTAGACTATTGTTTCAGTCGAGTTGAGAGTTAATATGTCTCCGTTTGAATCTTTCCACTTACCATCCTCAGTCTTTAGCAACTTCGCTTTGTGTAGTAGTTCTTCGCGATCATCGTTTGAGATCGAACCGTGTAACACCATATTTGTTAGAATGCTATTAAGCTGGAAATATTCTGCCGTGCATAAACATCTACTCGTCATAGTATAATCTGCTTGCATGTATTATATATCTAGCTAACAGATTGTTTCAACTGAAAAAAGTTGAAGTTTTTTTGAACCTTTTTGGAACAAATCCCCAGGGCTTGCATATAATAAATGTCTTTTCGGGGAGAGATAAGGTTAGGTTAGAGCTGGAGCAGAGATCATGGCTGCAAGAAAGAAAGCGTCGACGAGGTCATCAACAGGTTTAGGCACCTTTTTCCCACAGTCTAGCTCTTTAATCCGAGCGTAGAATGGACTCTTAAGCAGAGACTTGTCATCTATTGAATTAGCAACGAAAGCATCGAACACTTGAGACTTATTCATATTACCTTTACCAGCGAATTTCTTAATTGTCGTCGGAGCGACCGTTAGCAAATCTTCCGGCTGTAGAACTTTCAACATCTTTAGTTTTAAGATTGCTGCGCCGGCTGCCATATCGATCATATTGTTAGTACCCATCTTTGAGCCGTATGAAGTTCCTTCGAATGCAATAGTAAATGAGTCGCCTGGAAAGGACTCTTGTAGAATGAGATTAATTATTTCATCAGCCATTCGATCGTAGCGCTTTACTTTTGCAAGTTCAGAGCCCGAATAGTTTTCATCATTTGTAAAATCTGGCTGAGTCACCATCGTTACATCTTGCAACATGCCTAATTCTTCTTGTAAGGCTTGTTCTTTCTTTGTGCCTGTCTTCGGCTTAATGTAACCAATAAATTTATACTTCTTACTCTTATCGTTATATAAGCAAATACCCGGAGAGTTTAAGGAGAAGTCAACTGCGATATAGTTCATTTAGAATCTTTTACCAAGACTAGCGCCTAAAGCAGCACCGACTAGTCTTGAAGTTAACAAGTCATAAAGTACACCTTTTTCAATACCCAATACCTTAGCAACCATTTTACCAACTGATTTACCAAGTGCGTATCCTGTTAAACCACCTAAGATAGAACCTAGAAAACCTTCATTAGTCATCTCTTCATTAAGCCTTTCAATACTTAAGTTTCCATCAGCATCTGCGTATTGCTTCATGAATTCATCGATAGCAGCATCAACCTTAGCTTCTAATTCCGGAGTCCATTCTTCCTGTAAACCCTCTTTGATTAGTTCCATGTCGGTTTCTGTCACATGTTCTTCAACTAAGTATTTATTAAATGTCTTCATTTTATCTTTATTCTATTTCTAGCCTTAAGTTTAATTTATTGTAGAAGAATGTAACCTCAAATGTGCTAAATTCCGCCACGTTGTCTGCCATGCTTAAACTTAGTTCGTTAATTGAGTTCATAATAACTCTTTCAAACTGCATATAAGCAACACTGCTTCCTTCTGAATCTAAGATCCTTAATGTCAATCCTTGAATATAAGGCTCTTTTGTGGTTCTTGCATAATAATAGAGCAAGGTGTCCATCATAATCCAGTAGTTTATATATCCATCCAATAACTGAAAGGTCACTGTAAACTGACGATCAATTGTATTTTGGATCGGAATAGCACCTCTGTGGTATCTTGTTGTTCCATCATTATCAGCTTGAGTCGTTGGATCAAAACTAATTCCAGGAATATTTAAACCCTGGATTGAATAGTTCACAAAGTCTACTGGCTCTGCCAAAAGACCACCTGGAATTTTATTCAGATAAGGCTTATACTTTTCAGCAACTTCTTCTGGAACAAACTTTCTTGGAAAACGAAAGTCAAATAAGTTATTTCTACTGTTTAATATCATTAGCCTGCTCTATATCTTCCTGTTGTTAACATAGTTTCTTCGTTACCGTTATCCAGAGATATGTAGAATCTACCTCTGTTACGGCCATTAATGATCTTAGCATTTCCTTCATCAATCTTAAATAGAACTTCACCGTCGATCATCTCAATGTCTTTATGTGGATAGTGGTTAAACTTAAGAGCCTTTTCACCTCTACCAACAGTTAGGACAACGTTTTCAATATTATTTAGTGAGATATATTCCAGATCATCGCCTTTCTTTTTAGCAAACTTAAATTTAATATAAGTTGTAAAAGGTGGTATTATTATTACTGTTTGCTTATTACTAACATAGCTTACTTCTTCTACGTCTTCGATTTCAATTGTATTTGGATCCGAAAGACTAGGTACCGCTTGTACTGGAGCAGAAGCTGTTACAACATTATGTCTTTCAACAAGTGCAATTACCTGTTTTGTACTTCTCGGTAGTGCATTTGTCAATACATCTTGAATAACTCTATTCGGAACTGTATTTGGCAACACATTATAAATCTCAGATAATTTGTTAGCTGAGCTAATTGTAACCTTCTGTAAAGTCTTACCGTATTTCGCAGCCTGAGGTACTGTTAAACTCGCTCTCTTTACGATTTGAGTATTATCAGTCTGGTTGTAAATTCTCATCGTTACGTCAATTGAGAAATTAACCGCTGTATTTGCATTTTGAATAACTGGTCGATATACAACTGGAGTATCAAAATCTTCATATTGTGTAAAGCCTGCAGTTGCCGTCTTAATATTAGAAACACCAACTTGTTCAAATACTTCGATGTCAAAGAAGACTGTAATATCATCTTGGCTAGTCTGAATTCTATTCAGGATATAGCCCTCAAAATTAGAAGCTGAATTATCTTTTTCACCGTAGATCTTAAAGTAATCTCCATCATCAGCGTCTTCAACTACAACCGTAAAGTCCTGGAATTCATCCTCTCTTGAAACCGTAAACTTATTCTCTTCACCTGTGTAAATATAGTCAAATCCAGCTTCAGCTGAAAGAGTATCGATTAGCTTAAAACTAATACCGTAGTTTGAAGTCTGTGAAACGTCAGATGAGAATTGAGTACCGTCACCATAGAACCTATCTAAGAACTCTTGATTCTGCTGTACTAGAGTTGGTACCTTTACTTCAATAAACTTAGAGTAGAGAGTCTCACCTAGAATAAAAGGCTTTGGATTAGCGTACTCGTAGTTACTCTGATTCAAGTAGACTAACTGTGTTAGATAGTTCTTCACGCCAGAAGTTCTATCGGCAGTTACTTCAAACAAGAAACCCTCATAGCCTCGAGCAGCGAAAGAATAGCCACTTCTTAAATGTAGTCTAATTGTATCGTACTTGATATAGTTGATAGCAAGTGTATTCGCCGCCTGGTTGGTCACCAGATCGCCTGAGTTTGATCCTTGCCAATCCGTTGAGTTGTTTATGTAATTATACTTAGCGTAGACTCCAGTTGAGTCATAACCAATCAGAGCATACTTTGTTTTATCATCTAGATGTTGTACCGCATGAAAGCGACCTAATGTCTGGTTAACGTCATTGCCAGTATCTTCATCTGGGTTTGAGAACAGTGGATTAGCTCTACGGTCAACTGTAATTTTACCACCAACTCTATTTGGATAAGTATAACTAGTTTGGCCGTCTGTATTCGGCACAAACGTTAAAACTCCGGCAACCACATCGTAACTCTTTATACCTAATGTACCTTCAATATCAAAGTCTGTAGGTACTGCAAGAGCGCTTACGTTAAATTTATAAGTCTTACCGTTCTGTAATAGTAGAGTTCTAGCGGCAAATCCTTCAACTGCAATGTAGGCTCCATCATCAGTTACATCGAAGTTGACAACGTCGCCACCTAATTCAGAGATCAGGTGTCTTTGAGCAAATGGATTGCCTTGGTCCGTGTCCAAGAACATAACTTCAGAGCCATTATCGTCTACGTCAATCTCATACGCGTTTGGGTTAGATTGATCGTGATAGATGAACTCTAAAAGTACGTCGTCGTCTATTCTAAAATATCTTGATGATTGTGCCATATTAAAATCTTAACCATTTAGGTGACCAGAAAAGACCTATGCCTAGACTAGGTCCATAGCTAATTACTTGGTTATTGTTTAAATTTACTCCATACCCAACGCCTAAGCCTATAGACCAGCCAGATTTCTTCTCATACTTCTGGTTCAACTTACTATTTATCAGGTTTATATTTTCAATGTCAGTTATTATAAGGCCAGGATAGTCCGTTGTAATCTTAATCTCATCTTGGCTATCTCCATCAGCATCTTCAATCGCAGCATAAAGGCTCATTTCCTGTTGAATTGAAAAGATAGCGTCCCTGTACAGTAGATTATCTCCATCCCTATAAACAAACATACTACCGGCTAAATTCCTAGTATTGCCATGACCAAAGTCATCAAATCTATCAAACGTTACTTTATCAGTAATTGAGTCTATTCTTTCTACAGAAATAGCAGCTAGCAAACTATCTTTAATCTTAATATCTGCCGAAAGAAGAGTGTTAACCTTGTTCAAGTCCTTATTAATATCTAAAACACCCCGGTACTTAGCTATTAAACCATGTTGTTCTTCTTCTAGGTTAGCAATATCAAACTCATAACTCTTAATCGTAGCAGCTTGCTTACCATTTTTAAGTTCTAAAAGTCTAACTGTATCTTGAGCTGCCTTGTAATTATTAAAGTTTCTATTTGCAGTTTCTTCAACTTGATCGACTTCTCTTTTTAGATTAGAGATTTGATTACATTGTTTTAAGAATAATAGAGCAACAAGAACAATTATCAAGAAGTTCCTGAGTTGCTTATTCTGCCAAATAGCTTTTAATTTATCTAACACGTACGTTAATGTTATCATCCCTAGTTTTGGTTTTGGTTTTGGTTTTGTGTAAGTTCAGCTTCAGTGTAAATAGCAAGAGAATTAGAACTAAGATCATATGAGTTTATATCAGTAGGCATGCTAAAGTTATACTCTAATGTAATAACTTCACCTGGTGTAGCTGATGTTACTTTTAAATCATCAATATCTAAATGCTTAGCGTGGTGTGAATCGGCTGATTCTGACGCTTCGTCAGGTATAAAACCAGTACTATCATCTACTTGTATAATTGTAAACACATTCATACCTGGTTCAATAACTCCAAAATATCTAAAACCAACACTAGCAGCTGTACCGTCTTGTGCTGTTAAACTAACAGATATTGGGAATACAACTCTAGTATCTGTAAGACCAGAAGTATATGGGAAAGTAGCTGGTTTACCTATTGCAAATGCAGCTCTTCTAGAAGGTGTAGTAATACCAGATGATCCGCTTGTGCCATCAAAATTAATATCTGGTGTTTCTGTACTTAAGTTAGTACTGGCTATTGAATAAGGGAAATAATCGATTCTTCCCCAAACCGTTACCATATGCCCAACTTTAACATAAGACATTTTTGTTTTATTGTGGTCAATGATAATAGCTACGTTTGCGCTTGATAGAGTACTTCCAACAGACGGATCCCAACCAAGAGCCTTTATAACCTGATTTGTTCTTCTGTAGCTAGATGTAGAAGCAGTGACCGTATTAGTAAATGGAGTACCGTCAGTAAATGCATCAACGTCATATTGTAATGCACTTTCTCTATAAAAGTAATCTGCTAAAGTTCTATTAGCAGCTGCAGCACCGCTATTCTGTGCAGCAACTTGACTACCGCCCGGTGTTGCTCCATTTTCCTTAATCCTTAAACCAGAATCATTTGCCACTAAAATATCATCAGCTGCATAAATAACGTTGTTATACTTAAATACTCTATCAATATCTGTTGTTCCATCACTTACAGTTTCACCAAAAGTACCAACAACTTCTGTTAAGTAAGAACTACCGCTAAGATAACCAACATTAAGTCTAATCACATTATCAGTTCCATCGTTTTCAGCATAGTCTACTGTAATAAAAGTATCGCCGTCTGCGTCTACCATATTACCCAAAGGCTTCCAGTAATCTCCTTCTGGGTGCTGAACAAAAGTCTCTAAACTACCTTTATCACTGCTATGACCAACATCTAAATTAGTATTGTAGCGGATCATACCATAAGCACCGGTTGGTCTATTAGCCGTAGTACCATTTGGCACTTTAATATAACCAGTAGTAGTACCTTCAACTGTCAAATTACCTCTAGCAATAACACTATCTGCTCTTAAGTCAATTAGACCTGAAGAAGTACCAGTATCTGGCCCTAATGTAATATTGTTGTTAGCAGCATTAAGCTTAATCGCAGTATTAGATGTAATCTGCACTAAATCAGGTGCATTTAAGTATAAACTATTCTTAATGTCTATCTTAAAGTCTACACTATTTGTAGAAGTTCCATGGCTAATCTGGTAAGTATCAACGCTTGACTGGGTTGAACTTGTAAGATTTAAAACAGAAGAAGTGCTGTTTAAAAAACTAGCATAATTACTGTATTTTGGACTATCAGGTAAAACTATATTTAACCACGCAGTTGGATTGTCAATACCATCTGTTACACCGTATACATAGGCTTCATCGCCTAGAATAATAGAAACAGGCTCATCAGTAGTACCACCTCTCTTCGGTTTTAATATATCAGCGTCTGTAGCGCTGTCGTAGCTTATTCTACCCCAGTTGTTAACATCAGCGCCAGTATCTCCTTTTGCTCCTTTTGCTCCTTCATCACCATTTTCACCCTTTGCTCCTGTTGTACCGACACCTCCAAGTTCGCCTTTCTGGCCCTTGATCCCGATCGGTCCACCGCCGTTAGCAACAAGCTGATCAAAGTTGTAATTAGTCTTGTCAACTTTAATTACATCGCTATCATTAGTTAATATTTCTTTTATGTTGATTGCCATTTTAGGACTGTATTTTTATCATAGGTCTAATATTGTAAGAATAGCCTAGTCTTTTGTTATATATCAACCTGAAGTTTAGCGGTGTATCACCATGTAAGCTATAAGTAAAGCTCTGATCTCTAGTAAAGCCGCCGTCATCTAGACCCTCAAGACTTGAAGTGCTTAATATATTAGACTGAGCACCTTTAAATCTACTTACCCAAAGGTCAATCTGGTCAATTGTAAACGCTTGAATCAAGTTCTTGTTTACGTAGTCCTGCATATCATCACTCAGCGTAGTCTTATCACCAATTGACTTTACCGGGTCAATAAACTGAGAAAGCGTATTTAAAGCACCGAGATCACTTAATTTTTGATAGACCACGTCATTCATGTAGAAGTCAGCAATTAGTGTCTGATCGTCTTCGTAGATTACAACATCATTCTCATTATTATTAGTTCTTAAAATATCGTCTAGCTCTTCTTCCGAGCCTGCAAACTGAACTGTAAACTCTGTTAAGAAATAAGCATCTTGTAGTTTCATGACCGTAGAACCCAGATAAGATCTTTCTTCTGCAGTATCAAAAGTACCCGCAACGTTAACCTTATTACCACCTGCCAGAGACCTTGTGTAATATCCATCTTCCCAAGAAGACTTAAAGACATTAACATCTTTGTAGTCAATTGCTATCTCATCAATCACCGGGTAAACAGGTAAAAAGTCTCCACCTTTAGTCAGTTTCAACACACCGTTCGGATTAATCTCATTAACCTTATGATAGTAATGGTTCTTAATTTTACCCCAACCTAAATCATGTGTTGACGCCTGAGGCACAATAGCTTCACCTTGAACCACCTTCATCACGTTTGAGTCTTTAATAAAACCAACGTTAAAAGCAACACCACATCTATTGAATTTATTATAGTAAGATCTAGCAACGTTAATCTCAGCTGAACTAGTCAGACTGTGTTTATATAGAGGCGTCTCAAATAGTTGTTCACGTAAATCTAGAGTAGAGTGCTTTCTATTTGTTTTAAAGTGTGTATAAATGTCCGTAAAGGTAACTACAGGTTCTAGATCTATAGTATAATCACCTGAGTGTCTTACCATGAATGCATAGTATGGATTAGTAGCTACGATGTTATAGCCTATTGTTTTCTTAGACTTATTATAATCATCATAATACTTCTCTTTAGCAGCGACCGGATCGCTTATAGTCAACTTTGCTGTAACACCAGTGCTTAATAATTTATAGCTCTTCGGTTTATCAACGTCTTCAACTGTGGTTAGATCTACCTTCTTAACAAACTCTTTACCATCATTAAAGTTAATAGTAAACCTATTATTATTTACAGTTCCATCACTCTCGATAGTTGTATAAGTAACTCTGTCATCGTTGTTGTTAAGTACTTTAGAGACATTACCGGCAGTTAATTCATTAAGTATCAATTGCTGTGCGTTAAAACCACCGCCAATATAAGTATATGTTGCGTTCTTAAGATCAGCAATATTTAAAGCAACTGTATCTAAATAATAATCTGGGTCGCTAACAGACCCTCCGACTTTAGTTGGTCTACCTTGTATGAAAAGTTCACTATCAGATTCTACTGAGAAGACTTGTACTTGATATTCACCAATAGCACCTAAGTCAATTACAATATTATTATAAGTACCTGAAGTATTCTTAGATATTTGAGAATCAAAATTAGAAACTGATCCATCCGCATGGTCAATACCATAAACTCGATAAGGACTTAAACCGTTAAAATTAATAGCCTTTAAGTCTAATGCGCCGGAAATGTTTATATCAGCATAAACGTATTTATTAGTAACTGTGTTATAGTTAAGTTGGTGTTTAAGTTCATAGAATAGCTTTCTGTTTAGATCTGATGCCCAAACATCACCCGTATTCAACGTAATATAGAAGATTACAAATTTAAACTTCTTATTCTGAATAACCTCAAAATCAATTGAATTGTTAGAAGCTTGATTGTTAACCTTAACCATTATACTAAACTTATAACCGTTGAACTCGGTATTCTTTACAAATTCTGAAGCTACGCTATTAACAAACTCTTTTCTAGATTTAAGAGTCACATTTAAGCCCTTAAATATAGTATTTGCAAAAGTTTCAGAAGAACCATTGTCAATGATAGTGTATTTCTTACGTAGATTAGATTTTACATAACTGTTAATATTGAAAAGACTTGAATCTCGTTCAAGTGGATCATCATTATAAAGATCAATTTCGTGACCTTCGCCGACCATGAACATATCGAAGTAGTCGTAGTCAACTCTCTTAAATAGGTCTTTAGTTAGATCAAACCCTTTAATAAAGTTAATGTAACTAAAAGTATTGTTAATCTGCCAGAACCTTAAATAATCTGGTAAGTTTTCAATATAGAACCATTCATGAGTAAATGCTTTTATATCACGTTCTGTAACTTCAAGGTCCGGTGCAAAGTTTGTTCTACCAAAAGCACTATTAGCGTTTAAGTGATAAGGCTCTTCTCTTACAGTATTTCCATTTCTTAGAACCCACTTGTTAATATTAGGCACAACTCTTGACCCTATTGCAAACTCTTTGATTTCATTTTCAGAAAGCCTATCGTACTCACTTCCGATTGATTCTAAGTCAACATCATCAATATCTTCGTTGCCAAGAATAGGCTGTAGATTAGCAAAATATAAATCTGGTGAAATTTCGTAAGCTGCATCTAGAACATCGGTTTTTATTAGGTCACCTGCTCCTGGACTAGTATTTTGACTAACCCCACTATAAGGTTCATAAACTATCTGGTCTATTGTCTCGTGATTCAATTCTTTAAGATTAGAATTAGCTGTATCGTGGAAGTCAAAGTCCATATCGTAAATTGAGTATGCTGAGAATAGACCCATCGTTAAGTCTCTATCTACAAAAACTCTAACCTCACCATCCTTAACTGAGTTCTCCAAAGATAATATAACCTTTAAGTAATCACCGGCAGGGTCTGTAATATCTTGAACAATATCTACGACTCTATTATAACGCCCCTTATATGCAGTTGGTAAATACTCACCTACACTTATAATTGGAGCAGTTTCTTTAGTCACTAAAATACTCTTATTCTCTAAATTACCACCTTTAAAGAAATACGCATCCCAGTTGCCAGAAGTACCGATAGCTAAATCTCCTAGCTCTAATTCGTTATCAGAGTCTACGTTAATAGCATCAAACTCCAAGAACGGTAGTGTATTATTCCTGTTAACTAAGAATGCTTGCTGCATAATTTTATAACCCGGTATCTTAACACTTATATAAATCTCATCACCAATGTTAAATGCATCAAAGTCTCCTCTTTCTCTAATTAACTTAGTTAAAGCAATAGCGACATCTCTAGTATTACCAGCAGCAGAAAAGTATTGTCCGCTGAAAGTTCCTTTGGTTAAGTAATTCGGGCTTGCAGTATTTGGATCTGCGGCATAATAAGATCTGTTTGGTATCTCAACGTTTGTATAGATCTCCTTTCTATTAAAGACGTTACCATTCGATGTGGTAACTTCTGGTGCTAGATTAAGTAGATTGGCTAACTTCTCGGTTAAGATAAAGCCATTGTCTAAAATTTCAAGGTTGTAAACATCAGCAAATGGAGCTGTATATGCGGTTTGTACGTTAGAAAGAGCTGTAGTAATATCAGCACCAGTGTTAAAAGTTATTGTATTACCAACTGAATCATCAATCTGAACGTTAACATTAGCTACAAATTTAACAAAAGTAAATCTATAAGACTCATTCTTTACTGTAGCCAGTGCAATTTTATCGTTGTGGTTTGGAATATCGACAACTTTAACTTTGATAAAGTCAAACCCCCTGTTAGGATTAGCCTTTATGTCAATTGTTTGACCTTTGTACTGTATACCCAGCTGTGTTGGGATCTCATTTCTAGAGTCCTGAACTCTAAGCTCCAGTCTACTATGGTCATAGCTCTTTGTATTATCTAGCTTATAGTAATTTTCGCCAGTTCTAGCATATGCTAAAATTGGCATTTCAGTTAACATCTTATAAGAAGGTATTGCCGCATAGTCAAACGTAGAGCTCATGTTAGAGTTCACGTTCTTAAAGATAATACTACCATTTCTAATCGAAGAAACTCGACCAGAACCAGTCTCAATATCATCTACGTAAAGACCAATATATCTGTTAACTGAATAAGTACTTGCATGTGGGTCATCGAACAAGAATTCCATGTTGATGATGTTTGCAGCCGCAATATGGTTTCTTCTAAAGCCATCTGTAACAAAATCATTAGCGGCTACTAAAGGCTTATCTTTAAGTATAAAATCGTTATGCATATACTCAGCCTTCTTAGTAAAACCACCTTTAATTAAATCAATACCATTATATGTAGTCTTTTCATTCTCTTCGAATGAGAATGTAATCGGAGCCTTTGGAAAGGCTTGATCCTGTACGTAATTTCTTAAATACTTACCGATATTACTATTTTTAGTCAGATCAAAAACCTTAACAATCTCAGATTTCTCAATTAACTTTTTAATTCTAGCTTCGTTGCCAAGAGCACTATCTGTAAAAGAAGTACTATCCTTAGGGTCGTTTATCCTGTAGATTACAAACTTCTTAGGCATATTTAGATCAACATAGATCGGAGCAAACATTCTAAACTCCTCGTCATATAACTTAGAGTAGTTCATTGCCGTACCGTAATGGTAATCTTCTTCGATCTGTTTCTCATACTCAGAGAAAACAGAGAAGTCAGAATCTCGCCTCTTAGTTGTGTAAACTATTTCAAGCGGTGTTTTATTCTTAGTGTAGAATCTAGTCAGATCATACGCATACGATCCTCTTGGATTAACCGGGAACTTCTTGTAATTAGCAGATGCTAAATCATCAGTTGCACTGATCGAATCAAGATATAGTTCATCTCTTGAGTTAACAACAAGTTTAACATTAGTTGTTAGTTTAGGATTAGTTCTTAAAAGAGGTTTAGCAACGTTATCCAGCTTTGCATTTCTCTCTACTGCAAAGTTAGGCCCTAGGCCAGCTGGTTGAACAACACCAGTTTCACCAAACTGATACCTACTATCGTTTAATCTTTGTATACAATCACAGCAGTCTGCGTAAATACTAAGAGTTACAAAGTCACCAATACCTAAATCACTTAACTCAGACTCTTGTACAGCATCATAATATTTGACACCGTTCAATTTTTCCGCTTTTAAAAGCTGCACTGCTTCTTCGATGCTCTCTGCAATAACTTTATGCTTGTAAGTTTGACAGCCAATAACGCCAGTTTCAATAGTTGTCAACTTAGGGTTAGTTCTTACTAGAGTTTCTATAAAGTCACTCATAAAGTTGTCAACGTTAGCAAAATGCTGCCCGTCGACTACATGTAAAATATGTTCGCCCGCTGTTGGATCACATGAATGAAAAGCATAAAATACTTTGTTCGCAAAAGGACTTGTACTCTGTATGTTGGTATTCGGGCTACCAGCAGGCTGAGTAAAATAACCGCAGTTAAAATATTGTGTGATGTTAGGGCTCTCTGTCTCCGTATCACTATCGTCTAGGCCGAACCATGTTGGTTGAAGATCATCATTAGGTCTAAATTTAAGCAGTTTATCAGTGCCAATGCCAGTGTCATCTCCCCATATACCAAATGGGATAAGTTCAGGAAATAAAGAAATTTCAGCTGCATTTGCAGTATTGTAGAGTAAAATACCAGCATTAGCTAAAGTTAATAGATTTGGATAAGGATTTACACTCCAGTAATACCACACTGCTGAAGTTGAATTATTGCTACAGCAGTATTCTGAAATACTATCTGGATTAGACAAAGTGTTATCATGGTAAAGTGTTATAGGCCATGCTTGTGGTTCTGGAATAGGCGGACAATCATCTTGTAACTCGCTCCTCCACTTAGAATTCGCCGGATTAGAGTCATTAAATTCCCAATAGAATATACCTCTCTGCTTAAATTCTCTAAAGTAACCACTAAACTTAATAATACCACTGTACGTTGGTGTAACTCCACTCTGAACACGAAGGCCGTAGTCAACAGCACTATTCTCATCTGAGAAAATAGGTATATTTGCATCAGCTACTTGAGCTAGTGTTAAAGGACCACTAGATGTCCAATAGTGTATAGTATAGAAAGGAATTGTTGAATCGGGATCATCATCTGTGACATCTTGGCATAAAAAAGGCGCTGCTTCTGCTGCGGTTACTCTTAATGAAAAAGCACCTGCAGTCCCAGAACTTCCACTAGTTCCACTAGTTCCACTAGTTCCACTAGTTGTAGAGGTCCCTCCCGTTGATTGGCATATAATATAACCGTTAGTATTTAGATTTGAATAATGAGCGCCTCCTAAAAAAAGATAAACGTTTACATCATTTACAGAATCTGGAAAATCATCGTCAGCGTACCAACCGTCATCTAGTTGTTGACTCAGACTAAAATCATAAAAAACGCCTACGTTGTACTGAATAGCCTGTGCTAGAGTTAAACCAAAGCCTACTCCACCTTGGGCAGTAGAGTCATAGTAGATTGTTTCCTGGGATGCGCTGACATTAGGGTCACAAGGATTAGTGTCATCAGGACCTACACTAGGGTCTAATTGATTAGGGTCTTTATAATAAACTGTAATTGAAGCTGTAGCAGAAGGTTGACATTGCGTATAACTCCCCCAGCTACCACTCTGAAACTGATACACATCAACTTGATTTTGACCAGGAAAGAGAGACTCAGCATACCAACCATCCTGTGCTAAACTTTGAAATAAGCTATCATTATAGATCTCCTTACTATTACTTACAATAGTGTCTAAAGAGTTCGGTGTTAGACTACCGCTGGAGCCATCATCGTCATCCCAATAGAAAACGCCTAATGTACCCTGACCACCACCAGTACATGGATTAGTTATTCCAGTTTTAGAATATAAGTTAATTGATTGTAATGCCATCTATTGCCTTCTTTTTTATATAGCTTCTGCAATCTATATATCATAGACTGAAACTTGAGATAAACAAGTTTAACTAGAGTAAAGAGTAAAGCCTAGTGGTGAGATTGGAGATGCAGCCGAAACATCATTACCAACAGCCGTATTTGCAACTAGCTGAGCAGCCTTAATCGAGTTAATATTGCTACCTTTTGCTGAGTATTTAGCAAATACTTCTAAGTCAAATGAGAATTGATCGTCACCTTCGTCGAATATATCTAATCCAATTTTCTTAGAATACGTAACGTTAGAAACACTAGAACCTCTTAAACCTGCAATGTTACCAATATCGGTCGTAGTATCGTTACCGGCGTAATCAGTCATTCTGTACTGGAATACAATATCAACTGCAATAGCATTAGCATCACCCTGATTTAAGTGTTTTCTAGAAAGATCATTATCACCATCAATTGAAAGTGAGAATAAGTTAATTGGCGACATGTATAAGAAAGCACCACAAGAGCGACCTCCTAGTAGATACTGATCATTGGCATCGAAAGACATTTTAAACGTTCTTCTGTCAGCCGTAATCATGTTGTTAGTATCTCTAAAGCCTAATTGTTTTAGAGCATAACCTGTTAAACCTAAATGCGTACTGGTTAGAGCACCGTTCGGTATATTAGCTGTAATCGGCATTGTGTAGATACCACTGTCTACAATAGCTTGTAGCGCTTGCACCTGTTCGCTATCCTTTAAATCTGATGGATCTGAATTGGCCTGTGGATATGTTGACCCAAAGAAAGTTTCAATATCTGGATGGTCCTTATGCATAAAGATACCATTGTTGTATGTAGTGGTATTAATACTTGTAATTGCAGTACAGTCAACTGCTTCCGGGTCGTAACCGCCCCATTCTTGGAATTGAATCAGTGGTGGGGTCTGCTGTGATGAAGACCAGTATCTACCGAAAGAACCTGCCCAAATATAATTAGTTGAATCAGCATCGCCATCAGGCGTTAAGAAGTTAGCATCACTACCCTCAAACGTACCGTAACTTAACGTATGTTCATAGTATCTAAAGTTAGTGCTTGAAATTTGCTGGTTTGTCACCGCATTCACTGCATACAGAGGCTCAACGTTAGCAATATCCATATACCTTGAGTAAATGAATTGACCTCTTCTCTGAGCAGACTGATATGGCGCTGGTTGTAATAGATCATATCTTGTTAATTCGGTACCTGTTAAGTTTTGGTAAAGAATAGGCGCAAGATCATATTTACCTTTGCTTGTGTAATAAATGTCTGATACTATCTTATCATCAACATCATTAGTACCCTGGTCGTTACTTACGTTACCAAAGCTATGTATACCTGCAACAGAACCACTTGCAGAAGATCTGTAAGCTGGTTTTGTTCTTTCACCGGCAATTCTCGAAATTAATTCAAGTTGAGTTGCTTTAGTATTCTCAAGTAGGAGTTTAAATGTCTTAGTTACAATGTGGCCTTTCTTAATTGAAATTTCAGCAACCTCATCTACGTAATAGCCAGCAAAGATCTTATTATTAGTATTCTTGTTAATAATAGTTACTGTACCGTCTTCAGCAATAAGTTTAACTAGAAGTTCACCTTTGGCATTTTCAATTTGTTGTTGTAGCGCTTCAATTTTCTGCTGTAGTTCAGCCAGTTTATCGTAAACTGAAATTGGCTTTTGTTCAGGTGATAAAAAGCCCGAAGCCAGATTAGTTGCAACGTGCGCATAGTAGCTCTCGTTAGCAGTAAATGAGTCGCCAACATGTGTGTAAACTCCTTTAGAGTCTAGCTCTTCTGCTAGTCTGACACTTGTTAACTCTGTTTTGTTTAGATCAACAATATCTTGTAGATCAGTCGTGTCTAACTCAGCATCTGGGAACGCAATTGTAATCGGAGCTGACCAGTCTGACATGATTGGATTAGCTGGGAAGCCAGCTTCAGAAACAGACTTGATTCTAAACTCAACGATTTCACCTTGTTGAATAGGAATGTCAAGCTGGTTAAAGTTAACTTTCTGACCGTCCTCTATTAAAGAGTCTTGCCATACAAACTTTCCACTTACTGGATCTTTAGCTCTTTCTCTAACTGGTGTTTTAACTTCATTCCAGTTTGAGAAGACTGCTGTTTTCTCTCTAGCATCTTCGGTAAAGGTCAACTGAGAAACTTCAGGTGCTTTACCGCTAGTTGAAAGGTATCTGTACTGAATAACAAATTGTACAACTCTTTGATCTGTGGTTGAAGCAACCTTTTTATCGGCTGGAATAGACCAGAAACCTCTAATTCTAAATTTAGGAGTTACGTTAGTAACATTAGTATCTGAAGAAAGGCTTTGAACCTGGTTTACAATAGAACCGTAGAGTCTAGTTTCAGAAGTTCGCTGCTCAACTAAGCTCGCTAACTGGTTTCTGTCTTTATCAGACTCAATCTGCGACGTGTATTTTTTAGTCGCGATTTCAGATCTCTTCTTAACGATTGTATCGTCTAATTTCTTGATTGCCTCCTCTACTGCAACTTTATCTCTTGACAACTGCTTAATCTTGTTAGCAGCATCATTATCAGTTAAGTGTCTGTTAATTTGTACAACACTAAAGTTTGCAGCGTCAATTGTTGGAGCATCTGGCGTAATACCCTCAGTTGAAGGTGGTATTGAGTCCTCTTTTAGTGCTCTGATAAATTGACCAAAGTCAGCAACTTCTTCTTTGTAATAATTTGCAAGAGTTATAACGTTTCCGTCCTCATCAACTCTACTCAGGTCATTAGTATAAAAGCCAACACCAGGTGACCAGTTCTCAGCTAGAATTTTAGAATCCGGGTCAATTGCTTTAACAAACACTAGGACGCGTTCGTTGAACCCTACGTTGATTTCTACATTCAGCTGAATGTTTGTATTCTTATAAATTTTAAGTGCGTTAGCGCCAATCCTAATAGCCTCAAAGCCTTCTACAAGCTCTAGTTCAACCTCTCTTGTCGAACTGTCTACTCTAGTAGCCTTATATTTAGTGGTCATCTTACCAGTATTAACGATAAGTTCATCACCTTCTTTTAAGACCTCGGTATCTTTAACGTCTTTGTTAGAATCTGTATATGTTAGCTTGTCTAGGCGGTATCTTTTAACTGCCTTTCTTTTAGTCTGACCGTCAATAGTTACTGTTCTCTTAGAGTCATTTATTGCTAAAACGTCGAAAGAACCAAAGTAGAGAACACTCTGATAAGGCATGTCTCTTAATTCTTCGTCAACTTGATATGAAATGTTATTGTTAGCAATATCTCTAATTGCCTGTGCATGGTCAATTTCTTCTTGGTTTAAGAAGTTCTCGTTAAAGAAGTCAACAGCAGCCTGGCTAGTATTGTCAAAAAGAATTCTTTTTACAAGAACTCGCTCGGTATCGCTTGGAATTTGATTTGTAACATTAAATGAAACTGATAAAAGCGGGTTCAAAAAGTCTTCAAAAAAGTAGTTAGACTTTACCTTAAATTGATCCGGCTTTGTAAAAGTTCTAATATCGTTTGCAGGGCTCTTAAGTCTAGATGTAATTACATTTTGGTAAGTACCATCTGAAAGCCTTACTTTAGTATTGCCTTTACCAAGACCGCTTAGGGCTTTAAGATTAGTATCTAAACGCTCAAGTTCACGTTTCATGTAGCCAAAAGAAGGCACATAAACAGTTGTTGTCCCACCTTCACCGTTTAAGATTTCAAGTGGCACGTTCTTCTCTTGTGTTGTAATCGCTTCGTTTATACGTTCGAAGGTCTTCAACGAGTTAGTATTGATCTCGAGAAGTTTCTTAACCGTGCTAGAAATTGAGTTATTTGTATTCATCTTATCTTAATATATCCACTTCAAAAATGTAGTTTATAGGGTCGATACACACAACCTCAATATATGGCTTATCACTAATAAGCTGTACCGGCTGTAGAGTTGCAATTGTCTTATCGTACCCAGTAGCGCGGCCCGTATATATGTTAATTGAGTTACCACCCATGTTTATTGTATCGAAAGAGATCTTAAATAATTGACCAGCTTTCCATGCAAATGAACCATCGTCAATGTATATATCTAGATCATCATTAGGGTCATTGGTTAATAAGTTCTGTAAACTTAGCCTATTTGTATAGTTTGCTAATTTAGCATAAATACCAAAAGCTTGAGCGCCTTGGCCTGATGCACCAACGTCAAACGGACTGCTAGTAGTAATCAAGGTCGGAGTACCAACTTGATCCCATGTAAATGCAGGTGTGATAGAGTATCCGTTTACATCATTTATAATCTTAATCTTTTCAGGATTAGACTTATCAATTCTTGTACCTGCACCAGCAAAGATTACGTCAGTATTATATTGGATCTCAGTTGGGATAGTACCGTCAATCATTGAATTGATACGGTCGTGTGCTTTAGTAATAAGTTGTAACAGAGAATCTGAGTCTTGTAGCTGTAGAGATGCATTCTGCATCTGCTCTTCAACCTCAGCTATTCTAGCAACTAGTTCATCATTCTCTTGACTACCAACTACTAGATTCTCTACGCTATCCAGCCTCTCTGCTAGATAACCATATCTTCTGTTAGCTTCAATTAATAACTCAGTTGCATTCTCAAGAGCAGTCGTCGTATCCATAAACAGATCCATTGAGAATGTAGTAAAGTCATTTACTGAAGTCTCAACACCAACGTTATCTAGAGAAGAGTTAAACTTAAGGTTAAGCTTCAAAGAGAAGGCATTACCGTTAAGTCCTGTTACTTCATTCGGTTTAAATTTAATCTGCTCGTGAATCTTAGAACCAGTTCCGCCAGTGGACTGAATTTCATCTAAGATTAGAATACCATATAAGTTAGTCGCCCTTTGTGAAGGATTAGAAGCGCTATATAAGTCATAGTAAACCAAAATGGCATTGAAAGTAAACTGCTGGCCTGTTTTAGCAAAGTCTAATAAATTCTCAACATCAGATACATTTGTAATCTGAGCATATGAGGTATCGTTAAAAACAATTTGTACGCTATCGGTTGCATTTGGATTAATATTGTAATAGGCCTCACCTGTGCCTACGTCGTAAGTATCTACAACTGATAATAAGTTGATGTTTGGATCTGGGTGGTTTTGACCCGATCTGCCTTCAATTACATTATCAGCATAGAGTTTGGTTGCTGTTGTGTTATATTGTCTAGGCTGGAAAAGAACAGTTGGCGTTGAACCTACTGAAGTTGGCACGTTAATGTAAACTTCATGATATGCATTACCTTTATATGCAATATCGTTCTCAGCGTCAATTGTACCAATGTACTTAACTACTCGATCATAAACAGCACCAGTCTGAATTGAATTGTTCTCTTCGGTTAGAGCGCCGATTGTAGCCTCGTTTGAATCAGCAGTTCTAAATCTAATCGCACCTAGATTGCTTAACCATTTAAAGAATAATTTTTCAGCATCTGACTGTAGAATTATTGGATCGTAATCGTCATCTTGTAATAAGAGCTCTTCAGCATTTAATGTATAATTCTGAAAAGTCTGTGCAAAATCAATGTTTGGCGCGCCGGCAGAATAAGCACTTCCAGATGCATTAACCAGGTTTAAACTAAAGTCAATTGTATTTGCACCATTTGTGGATTGTGTAAAGTCAGGTAAATCCAATAACGCATAACGGCTGAACTCAAAGTTCAGGTCAGGGTTATTGAACGCCCTAGTCATATCTCTAGCAGAAGACGCAAAAGCGTACATCGTGCCGCCTCTTGGTTGAGGTATTCTAACTAACGGAGTTGCCATTTATATTCTTTTAATTTATTGCTTACGATATAGTTGCAGCGTGTGATGAGATCACATACCAAACTGTACCGATGTATCTTAATGTTACTGTTGAGTTCTGTCCATCTAAGCTAATAGAAGTTGCTCCTAAAGTTGATCCTGCTTGAACACCAACTGTAACAGCACTAGTATTAACGTTGATAATGGTTACTTCTTGACCCTCGATACCTGCCGGTAACAAGAATGCCGTATTTACAAAATAAGCTGACTCGGCTAAAGAGCCCGGAGACGTTGTTGCAGTTGGAACTACAGCGCTACCTTCAACACCAGGCTTTACAATTTCACCGGCCATCGTAGTTCTTGCAGCAAATTCAACATCAACGTCTAAATCAATACCGGATGCTGTAAATGTAGCAATGTTTGTTGTACCGTTAAGTACTGTCAAGCTTTGTACTGTTGCAGATGAAATATTCTGAATAGTAGCATTTGTAGGATCTAGAAGTGCCTGTAGATCAGCAATATCATCATTCACCAGCTGGAAGTTACTATTAATAACTGGCCTAGAAGATGAGATAGAATCTGTTCCTAAGATTTGTGTAATGTTTGCCATTTTTGTTTGTTTATTATTTTACATTTATCATATTACGTTTGACGACGTTGTGGTTACCATTGGTATCTTCAACCTCAAGTGTAATCTCATAAGTACCTGGGTCTTGGAATATGTAGGTTAACCACATACTATCATAGTATATATCATTTATTTCAGGGTTGCTTCTGTTTACAATGCCCCACTTTGGGTTTTTAATACCCGGCATGTTAGTAGCATCAGCTGCAATTGTAACGTGAGTTGATCTTTCAACCTCAGTATATTCTCTAAAAATCTTAGTATCATCAAAACCTGGATTATAGTGAACCACGTGTAATTCTCCATCGGCTAAAATAGCACTTGCGCCATTTGGCGTTACGGTAACACTCTCAAAGTCATAATTCTTAGAGTACTCTTTACCTACAGCCAGCATATACAAAAATGTATCAGCATAGCCGTCACCATTAGTATCGTGAAAAACTGCGTTCCAGTTAAACTTCTGAATGATTGGATTGGTTGAGTTATTTAATTCATCTCTAATTGCTTCCCATTCAGCTTCATATTGAGCTGTGTTAACCGGCGAGCTTGCCGTATTGCTTGTAATCACATGTGAACCTGTTGTAATAACTTCAGTATTTGGATCTTTAAAGTCAATCGCAATTTCATCGCCATTCTCTATATCGTAAACTTTAAAAGATGCAGACAAATCACTACCAACCCTAGTTGCATTCCAAGAAAGATGTTCAGTGTCTCTCCATCTAAACCTAGATTCATCAAATTGGTACGGCCCAGTAGTCTCTGAAAAACCAGTTTCAGTTAACGTGTCATTATACCTTCTTACCATTGAAAACCTAATACCTTGGCTTTCATCGTGTAAATAATTAGCCCTGTCTAGCGTATTGGATAGACTTGCAATTGCCTGGTCTACAGTTACACTACTGTCTTGAGCGTTATCCCAATAGCCACCTGACTTATTCCAAGTTAAGCCTTTATCATTCCATCTTACTGGGTCTAACCACTTATAGACTCCATAGAGTTCAACGTCTTTTAGTTCAACTTGAAAAAGATCTCTTTCTCTATAGTGTGATCGATGGCCAAAAAGGTCATAAACTCTCATCTCAACCGTATAGCTGCCTTCGTAAGGTACTATAATTGGCATTGTTAGATAGTTGTCAATATCACCGCGAACTTCAAAGCTAAAACCATTAGGTCCAGTTACAAGCCATTCAACTTCATAAACCCAGCGTTTCCACCAGTTATCCCAAGTTACTAAGAGCTGTGAGTTCGGGTCAATAGCATCGTCCCATGTAAAACCACCGTCGAACCAAGTGTCCCTAAAAGTTTCACTACCGTCTAAGATAACCGGACAGCCAACTGGAATATCCTGGTTAAACGTCCTTAAGTCTCTTTCAATGTAGTACTCGTAGAACTCATTGTAAATATCTTCGAGTTCTTGTAGTTGAGATGTAGTTGCTATTGCAAAATCAGCTGGTGTAAAACCTAAGTATGTTTGATAGTCAGCACTATTCTTATCTAAAGTTGTCTCTAGCACTAGACCCAAATCCTCAATAAAGAGAGTTCTACCTTCTGGCGCAACCTTAAATTTAATATCATGACCCTCACTTATAAAACCAATCTCATTCTGAACGTTCCATACATTTAAGTTTCTCTGAGTAAAGTAGTCACCTTCTGCTGTAATATCTACAATCTTAGTATTTAATGGCAGATATTCACGCTGTAATTTCTGCTTTAAACCATAGAGCTTGATTAAGATTTCATCCGGTGTATACTCAAATATCTCATCAACGGTTGGAATATCCCACTGGTCAACACCACCGTTCGGCTCGTTTAATCTGTAGACTAGGCTAAAACGACTAGTCTTCTTCATTGTACTTGAAGGGATCTGTACCGTCAACTTCTTACGCAACATCTCACCGCGCACCGAAGAATTAGGGACAGGAATCGCAAAGAGTTTACCAAAAGAAGGTTTGCTCTTGTCAACGTTCATCCAGTATTCTTTTAGTGTTATATTGCTATAACCAAAGAAGTCAATCGCATTTAAGATTGCCTTGTAAGTACCAACGAAGGGTTTAATATTATGTAGCTCTAGTAAGAGCTCTTTACGCTTTCTGTTTAAGAGTTTATAGTCTGGGCTTTGTTCCGAGATGTCGTGCTCTTTAAAGAGTAGGAAGTCTCCTTCATCTAGAGTTGCGCCGAAATTTTGTAGTAAAGTTCTAAGTCTTTCGTCTTCGGCAACCACTTCGCCATAGAATGCAATCTGAGCGACTTGTGTCTCAATTCCATTAACTACATCATAAATACCTAAGACGCGCCTGTGTGGTCCGTCAGCATTAGATCTTAAAGCTACATTTAACTGCAGTGCTTGGTTGCTCAATTTTTTAAAGTCCAGCTTCTCATAATACTTAACACCATCAACAACATTATAAGGTGCAACCGACTGTAGCTGCGGCTCTAATGTTAACTCTTTATGGTGTGTAATAACGGGCTGGCCATTCTTCATTTCCGCACCGTAGATAAAAATATCACTAGACGTTCCTTTTTCATCAATCCATTTACAAACTAGTTTTGAACCAACTGAATTTTCAATCGGCTGAATCAAACCTGGCATTGTAGCAGATGTAGTCTGACCCGCATAGTAGTAGCCAGTCTCCTCTAATAAGAAAATGTTAGCCGTTTCGTAGAGACCAACAGATACTTCATCTAGATAGACGTTACCTTGCCAGATACCATCAGCATCTTTGACCATGTTCATGTCATAGTCAAATCCGTTAAAAAATCTTAGTTTATCGTACATTAGTATCGTCTTTTTCTACTGTGTAATTTTTAAACGTTTTTAGGTGCTTAACGCCCTTAATAATATTATAAAAATAATCATTAAGAAAGAGCATAAACTCTTTAATAATCTGATTTCTACGAATGTGTTTCGAGGTCATCAGATTAAAAAGATTGTCCTTATAATCGTAACCAGTATTAAGTCTAGAGTCTTTACGGTGCTTTGCAACATCATAAATCTTTCTACGTTTATACCTTAATAAGTCTTTAAAGGGTGCTTCCATTATAACGCTTTTCTATTTCCAGCTTGCACTCTAGTGTAAATTGTTCTAGGCACAGGAGCTTCATCAAAGTTTATACTTAGTGCAGCCTCTTCATTTAATTTTACATCATCATCGACAAGATCGTCATCGCGGTCTAACCAACCACCTCTAAAGATAGCAACTTCATCTTTGCCCATTATAATATCACCCCATTGATCTAAGCCTCTAACTGAGTCTGGGATAGAATCTCCTGGGTTAATTCTAACTAGATTAGACTCCTCAATCTTCTGGAAGAATACATATTTTTGTTTACCGTTACCGATATTTTCAAGAGTAACTGGTTCTTGTGGCTGAATAGTTGTAGTTACAGTCTCATAGTAACCCAATCTAAGTGCATCTTCTTCTTTCTGGCTAATGAATCTTACGTTAACCGAATCAATACCTTCAATCTCTTCAAGAATATAGACAATGTCTGACTTAGGCAGCTTATCTCTTCTCGTAATGTTAAGCATATAATTTGAGATAGCTGCTCTTACGTCGTTTGCAATCTCTTGTTTACTAAAGCCATCAAAGTATCTGATTGCAACATCCATACTATACTTCTTGACAATTGGTTCTACGAATTTAACTTCAGCAGCCATCATCATCTGGCCTGAGTTTTGCAACACCTGATACATTGCATCATATTCGCTTTGTGTAAAGAACATCTCTTGTTGCGGTAGAGAGAAATAATCCATACCTGCAGTTAACTTTCTCTTAAAGTCTGGCATTGCAAAGATGTAAACTACGTTATCGTCGTCTAAATACTGGTCGTCTGTGCGGTTGTAAGCATCAATATATGAAAACTGGTTGTACTTAGATAAGAAGTACTCATAGTTGTCTGGAGTGGCTAACACATACGACTTACTTGCAAGTGGTGTTAGAATCCTTGTAAAATCAGTTGATTCACGATCTGCTCCCATCTTCGGAGAAGATGTTACTGTTATATCAAAGAATTCATTTAGGTCATGTAGTTCTCCAATTGAATCCTCACCTTCCGTTTCCCATTTTACAGTTAGATCTGAACCATCAGGCAAATTACCTTTAGAGCCACCGTGTTTAATATACTCAATCTCGATTGTGGCACCATTTGCCGGTGGCATACCGAAAGAACCGTTACCAAAGTAAAGGTCTAATCCGCCGCTAATTCCAGTCTTAACCATATAAGCTTTTTCATTAGCGTTCATGTCATAGAGTGAAACATGTTTAGTCCATACTTCGCCGTTTACGTAGACTGTAATTTTGTTATGGTCAGTTAATCCTCTAACGTTTATATTGTAAGACTGAAGATTCTCTCCAGTCCCAGTTACAGTTTGTGATTCATATTCACCTTGTATAATTTCACATGTAAATTTATTCTTATTACTCTTCTCAACTCTAAATCTTTCTCTTGGTGTTTGAACAGTGTACTTTAGACCATTTGAGTCGAACTTAATAACAGCTCTACCATCAAATGTTAGACCAGTACCTGCAATTTTAACAAAATCAGCGCCCGGCTTCCACCTAAACTCAATTTCACCAAAAGCAGCATAGCCTCTAGTTGCATCATGTCCAGTTAGTCTTGACATACCGTAAATTGACTCGGCCTGTTGAGCCGTGTAAATATTCTGTTCCACTAAAGAATCTTCTACGTAGAACATAATCAATTCACTCATCTCACTCATTACATTTAAGAGCTGTGCGAAAGGAGAGGCCTCAGTGAACAAGGTACCTGCACGATTATAGATACGAGAAATATATGTTCTTGCATCCTGTTTAATCTGAGCACCTGTTACTCTAAGCTTATTTAAAAATTTAAGATCTGCCATCCGTTTTATTTATTTAATTTACGTAAACCTGCACAAGATAACTATTATCAACTGTGATGTCAATATAAGCAACATCTCTCACAGTACCTCGTAAAAAGCTAATTTCGGTTTTCACGTTATATTTTTTAGCCAGTGGACAATACGCGTTTATCTGACCTTCTATTGTTGATTTCAATTGCTGTTCATTGTACTGTAATGAATATATCAAATCTTCTAAATTACAGCCAAAACCAGGAGCGCCTAAAACTTCTCCTTTATCAGTAAAAAGAGTAGTTTCAATTTGAGTTATAAGTTGTTGTACTTCATTCTCAATATGAACTTGATTTGGATCATAGTTAGGATCTCCTATATATTTAATGTACAATTCCATCTTTATATGTATCTCTTTTAGCTATGGAACATCCAGTCCACACCTTCATCACCCTTGATTTCTTCTTCAATAGCAGAAAGTTCATCATCACCCATTGATTTAATTGCATCATAATCAAAGTCTACATTACCAGGTAAAGCAAATTTGAAGATACCCAATTTGGCACCAAGTGATTGTTTGATCTTTGCGCTAATATATCTAAAGAAGATCTCATCATCATACAGAGCGCAGTCTGGAATTGTCTCATAAACCTCTAGAATAATATCACCTTTTGGTGTATCACCCATGAACTTTAAATCACCAGTTAATCTTGAGTACTGGAAAGAGATCGGATTCTCAAGAATCTGCCTTGACAGATCGGCAAGTGAAGCATTAAGTACATAGTATTGTAACTCTTCAGCTGCTTGTGCAGGTCCTGAACCATCATACATTCTTCTAAATAACATCTTATCGATTGAGAAGTCAGCACCAGACTGGAATCTTAAATCAGATCCGCCCATGTTATTCCAACCACTTGCAAGATCATATACACCGTAAACAGCATAAACTTTACCCGCACCGTCAGCCGCAGCATCTGGCAGAGTCAAACATCTGTGCTTCTTAAAATATTCAGTCTCAAAAATCTCTTTCGGGATATGATAATAGTTCTCCTTTACAGAGTCCTCATATTTCTTGTAGAACCATTTCTTAGCTCTCTTGATAATGTTGATGATCTCCTTTTTAGGCAGATTAACTGGTACCATACAAGCACCAGTAATCTCATCACCGATCTCATCTAGAAACTCGTTTAAACAATCGTCACTAAAATCTCTAGGGGTTGTTAAACCATTTTCATTACCACTTCTAATTTCACTCATTTTATGAATTTATTTTTTTACTTACTACGATTTCCGTATCGTCAAATCTAGCATACGGGCCAACGTTACCCTCTCTAAATATACCACCGACCATCCTGCCTTTAAAGATACCATCCCTACCGAAAACGTAACAGTTAACAGCACTACAGCTTCCATGTACATATGAAGACTGTATTTTGGACTCTTTAACCTCAGTTGACTGATAAAAATTACAGTACTGTAGATCTGAACCCTCTATCTTACACGCATAAAAATTACAGTTAATTAGATTACCTCTAATTTCAGATGTGATAAACTCGTAATTTTCAGCCAAGAAACAAGTCGACATCTTACCGTCTTTAACTTGAATTGAAGAAAAGTCAGAGTCGTAGTTGATAGTACCTTCTTCTAAAGAGCCATGGATAATTAAGTCCAATACTCTTCTCTTAATTCTATCCCAATGTACTTTAATAATCTGGTAGTCATCTTGCAGATCGACTAAGAGGTTAATCTTGGGCCAGTGCTTATTTAAGTTCCTGTGGTCTTTTAAAGCCTCAAGAATTGGCAAGTTCTTATTCAAGATATACTTAAGCTCAATTTTATCTTCAGCTGTAAATTCAGTCTGAGAACATGCCTTAAAGAGCTGTAGAATAAATCTATCAGCCATGTAAAGAATATCGTCTTGTCTCTCTTCATAATCTTTACCACCAATATACCTAAACTCTAGGTAGTTCTTCTCTTTCTTTAAGAAGTTAACGCCATAGTATTTAGTGTCCGGAAATACAAAGTTCATTGGATTAACGTGCTCGGCGCTAAAGTGTGCCGCTTCATGCTTTGGCATCACAAACTTAATCGACTTTGCGTAAACCGAGTTCTCTCTATTTGGAAAGAATTTATAGACCTGCTTTTCATTAAAGGCCAAGATAAACTTAAGAGTGTTCATCTTTGATACCATCATCGGATCTTCAAGATACTTCTTGTCAAATGACATGTTTAAGTGGATTGAAGCTCTATCTGTTGTATAACCATGCTCTCTAATCCAACCCAACATCTTAATGATAACAATTCTAGCATTACGGTAAGGCATCGCACCAGTCACAAGCTCAATTAAGCCTGAACCACCTGACATATCAGGCTCCATCTTAAAGTGTTTGTCTGTTGGTTGAAAGTCAGAGTGTGCCTTTTCTTCTAGACTAATAGGTAAACCTAGAAGATCCTCAAGCATTTTTTGAGTTTCTTCTAGGTTCTTTTTTGAATAGAATTCAAATTCAATGCCCATTAAGGCGGCATTGAGTATTGACTCTCTTGTAGACTGTCTACTTAGTTTATTCATCGAGCTCGATATATTCTTGTTTGGATATATATCCGGCTCAAATATGTAGCTTATGGTAATTTAAGAAAGACCTTCTGGGTCTCCTCTTCAATTCGAGTAATCTTGACTGTAATGTCATCACCTGGGTTAAAGACTTTCATTATATCTTCGCCTAGTTCACTGACGTGTAGCAGTCCAGTAACACCATCCTCGATTGTAACAAAAAGGCCATAGTCTTTCTTGGCTTTTACTTGAGCCTTAACAACAGCTGGAATTTTATACCTTGTAGTAATATCATCCCATGGGCTAGTTTGTACATTATCGATCTGTGTTAGAGTAATCTTAGTGTTCGAGATAACATCCTTTACTTTAAAGGTAACTTCATCCGCCGGCATAATTTCACGCTTCTTAAACTTCTCGAATGTTTCTGGGTCTAGATCATTCTTGTGAATCATACCTGTCAAACATCTGTTAAATTCAACGAAGACTCCGTATTTAGCAGTTCCTGTTACGTTACCTGTGATTTCTTCACCGGCATTCTCTTTAATATTCTCAATCTCCTGTGGGATTAATGCCTGTAAGTATTTTCTGTGTGAAACAACTATTGTGCCTCTAGTCGCAGAGAAAGATACTGGTACCACATAGAGTTCTTCACCAACAATAGACTCAAAGTCTGCAAGCTTGTTGATACCCGCAAGTGAACCTGGCATGAAACATTCAATACCTTGTACTTCAACAATGTAACCACCGTTTTCAATCATGTTCTTAACAAGACCTACCCAAGCAGTATTGCCTGATTCAACACCGTCTCTAAGATCCATAAAGACTTTCTGTTTAATACCGCCTGAAACAGAACCTGAGATAAAGGCATTATCAGTGTTAGTAATTAAAACTGCAGTTTCTTCACCTGGTGTAAGTTCTTTGACACTCTGTGGTTCTTTATCGGCTTTCACATAGATTAATTCTCTGTAACCAATGTCAACTGTAATTGTATCTTGGGTTACTGCATAAACAATACCCTCGTGGATTTCACCTATTTTAACACTAGATTTAATCGATCTGTTGATTTCAGAGTTCTGCAACATGTCGTACATCTCTTGAGCATAATCTTCTCGAGAGTAAACTTTGTCACCTTTTTGTGTTTTAATGTGAGGGTTAGGTTTTCTTGTGTGTGAAACACAAGTAGCTTCATATGCTTCCCATATAAAATTACCATCTGAATCATAGAATTCACTATGCTCATTTTTTGGCTCCTCTGAAATGTTGTTTGATTCGACGTTTTGTTCAGGTGTTTGACCTAATTTTTGACTATCGGTTGCCGATCCGATTCTAGTCCTTTTGTTTTCTTTTGACATTTATTTTTATATTAAAGGTGTAACATATTATATATCCGTTTAATTTTCTTAAAAAACCACGGGCACAAAACCTGGCATTGGCACTGGACCAATTGGTGTTGGTATACCACCAAGGTAGAGTAATTTAAACTCTAATAAATGTAGAGCATATGTAGCTGCAAGTGCAGAAGCGACAGCTATGGCCGGCGGCTGCGTTGCCGGTATTTGTGAAAAAGTCTGCCCCATGTGCATAGCTCTTCTCAAGTTATTTGCCAGTCGATCTACACTACCATAATAAATTGGAATGTATAGACCACCAAGTGGAGCTGGAATAAGAGCTGGTAGAGCGGATGGCGAAACCTTAAAAGGCTGTACTAATGTACTATACCAATAAGCAATTGTAGCTAAAGCAAGTTGCTTCCATGGATCTGTACCATCCTCGGTATTAAATAGACCGTTGTCCATAGATAGACCTGAATAGCACCTGTAGTCAAACGGTAGATCTACAGGCGCTTCTTCACAAGCAGCAGCATTATTTTCAGCCTGTTCACCTTGCCATTTAACAAACTCAAATAGAGTACCACCGCTAAGAGCTTTAAAGTCTGCAAATGTGCTACTTGAGTTAAAAGCCCTTAACTGTGGATCTGGTGTTCTAACCCAGTTATTTTTATATTCAGTAACCACATATGTTGATACTACATGTAGCGGTGTTTTCTGCCATCTACTTAGGATTCTTTGTGTACCATCGGCTAATGTCTCTGTAAATGAAGAAGCATCAATACTACCAGCTGTAAAGGTAGATGGTAAGTAAACTCTTACATCTGGTCTCCATGAAAAGAAGGCAACAACAGCATCTGTCAATATTTTAGGCCTTTCACTAGGAGATTCTCTATTATAAGAAACTTGGATACGTTTTGGGTTCAATTCCTTTTCTGGCCTATCATTTCCAAAGGGCCATGGTTTTTGAATTGGATTAACAGCAGGTCTTTTAATTGCAGAGTCGATAGTATCGATATTTACAACATTAGCAAAAGCACTATACCAGCTAGAAATATCAACAGGATGTGCCGCCATAATAGCATTTCTTACTTTGTTTGAAACGTTATCAATCAACGTTTGCCAGTTATAACCAGCAGCTGCAATTCCTGTTTTAACATTGTTATGTACGTTAATATAAGGTGCACTAAAGCCACTGCCTAAATTAACCCCGCTAAAGTTATAGCCTAGGTATTCTATTTTACCTAAAGATGAAACCCATTCAAAGAAACTCCAGCGTTCGTTTGGACTGCTTATTTTCTCAAACTGTTGTAAGAGCCTGTTCGCAAACATATCTTCAATCTGAGCCCGTGTGTCGCTGGGCTCAATACAGTGAAACTCGAAATAAGAGAAAGTGTAGAGCCTTGACCCTTCTTCTTCTAAGAACTGACAGAACTTCTTCTCGCGTTCGGCTTCTAGTTCTTCTTCAGTCGGTGGGTCTGGAATCTCAGTTGACATTTCATCATAAGGCTCAAGAGATTCTTTGCCCTGTTCTGTAACATTGCCGTCTGCGTCTTTTTGATCTACTAAATAAGGTTCACCATTTCTAAAGATCTGCTCAAAGATTTCACCGTAGGCTTTAATAAAGATTTGTGCTGCTGGTGATTGAGTGTGTGTTGCACCAAATGGAGTTTGTGCAGTCTTAAGTGCATCTAAATAGAAGCCAGCTAAGGCTTCACCAAAATTCCTGCGGCCACTTGGTGTTACAAGTGGTACATATGTTTTAACGTTAAAGTTAGCGTTAATCTCAGCGCCTGGTCTATCTTGACCTTTCAGAACTCCTGGTCCACCAGCATTTGCATCGCCGTTTGCAATGTAACTACTAACGTCTGTTATGAATTTAGGCCATAGTGCTGGCATTACTTATTCTTTTGTTGATAGTTAATATGAGTAGCTGTAAGTTCTCCAACGGTAACTGGTGTTGGCGGCATTGGTGGGCCGCTAGGACCAACTCCAGTTGGGTGGATGTGTGTATTATAGTCATCCAATAGTTTTTGTAACCAGTCTTGTAAGGATTGACCACGCACCGCAGGTTCAGTCTCATCTGCTCCACCTTCACCTTCATTTGAGATAAAAATGTCACCACAGTCTAAGAACATCTTAGCATCAGTTGAGATCTTAATAAAACCCTCTTCGTCGATCTGAATCATCGGCCTCTCTTTGGCTCCAGAGCCACGCGTAATCACAAGACCATCTTCCGGTGAGTGATATATCCTTAAATTTCTTTCAGCGTCGTAGACTAGGCTTATAACATCTTGTGGTGCGTCTGAGGCCTCAAGAACATCAGTCTTAAGGTCATCATTCTGATCTACTTGAAACCAGTATTCTGGGTGATAGATGTTACCATTATCAAAACGAACTGCAACAATATCACCAACTCTAGGTACGTGATGTGAACCTACAGCATCTCTGTTCATTGGTGTTGCCCATGGGATAGCATCGTCTGTTAACTGATCAAATTTACCAAAGACTTTGACACGGCACCTGCCTTTTAGAAGTGGGTCTTCGTTAACCACAACTTCACCAAGCCAATGCGCATCTCTAAGATTATCTCTATAAAGTTCATTGTTATTCATGTACGTTCTGGTTTAAGTTGCCATCTGGACTACTGTCTACTCCTGGCTCGTATATTCTTTCGTTAATTGGTCCTTGTGAACTATCTATCGCATTTTCTGGATAGATCTTTTTTGGAGTTATTACATCGTTACCGTTTCCACCTGAAGGCTGGTTAAACTGATTAAATAATTGTCCAGCTGCGTTGGCTATACCGTTTAAACTAGCTGCGTTTATTGCATCTTGGATTGTAGATCCTGCGTTAATCCCGTGTACATTACCAAGTAGAAGACGCGCAAGTGCACCTTCAACTACAGAGTTAGCGAGTTGCCCAAGTTGCCCTGTTAACAGAGAACCATGTGCATTACCTAAAGCACCTCTATCACCTGGAAGTCCACCTAGTATATTTGTTACACCAGCAATAGCACCATCTAATTGATCTTTTGCCCTATCTTTAAGCTTATCAATAGGGTTAATAGGGTCAAATGGATTATATGCCTCTAATCTAGGATCAGGATCTCTTTGGAACGCTATACTGTTTTCTTGGTTAGCGTTTAAGTTTGCACCATACCTTTGCGACTGCTGTTCAGCGGTATTCCAGTGTATAATAATCTTAGACTTTGCCATTTCTGGCGATTTACTCAGACTGGCAAACATATCACTAGTAGATTCTATATCGAATTCACAGTGGCCTAATCTAGTTACAAAAAGAGGTTTAGCGTCAACGGCCATCTCAGCGTTAGTAGCGTTATCGGGGTTAGTTTCGTCTGGATTTCTAATCTCAGTCCTTGAAGTATCTTTATTTTTTGAATTTAAAAGTCCTGCGACAGTTGTTTGTTGAAAGCCTCTAACTTCAGTTACCCACACGTCCAACTGAAAATGGCGTAAATTCTTAGGTATTACTTCAACCCATCTGTTAAAATCAAATGCAGCTCTTTTGTATAAATCAATCAGAGTAGCAGCAGTAAGTTCAATATTCTCTAGACACTCAATTTCCAGCGATGGCGACTCAGCACCTCGCCATGGATCTTCCATCTTATTGTACTTTCTAGTATTCTCAAGTCCGGATACGCTTTGCCAAAACCAAGGCAGTTCTGTATTAACCTTCTTTAAAAGTTTAACAAAACGAGCTAATAGATCAGCTCTTTCAGTATCTTTAACTACATTTCTTAAATATTCCTCGGCAACACCTGATAGTAATGGTGAATTTTCTCGAGAAGTATCAAACAAAAGGAAGAAGCTCAAGTAAGTCGGATCCTCATTGATCTTCCTTAATTGAGTTGTCTTTCTAAATTCGTTTATCTTACCAAAGTCTGCCATGTACTATATATTCTTATTCTGCGTAGTTAGTAAAACCACCTGGCCATTCTCTTCTAATAAGAGTAACCTCTTGTACTATTCCACCTTTATCAATGTTGTATTTATAGTTAATATTCTCAATTACGTAAAAACCGCTTAAGAATCTGTTAACTACCTGGTCTGGTTTAGAATCTTCATTATCTTCTTCAGCAACACCCGGATCTATATCCAAAAACTTATCAGAAAAACCTTGTTCATCTAAAAACTTATTGTACTTGAGCATTGCCGCAACACGCTCTTTATTGTATTCGTAAATAAGAATTGGAATCTTCTGGTACTTATAGATCGATGGGTTAAAAGATTCTAGAGAGACTTTAAGTTTAACCTTTTCTATCTCAGCTAAGTTTTGCGCCTGGTGTAATTTAGCAAAATTTAAGCTTGGATGTACGTTACCAATATCACCTTCTCCAACATCCTGTCTACCAATATATTTATGCTTCTTATGAGTGTCATATCTATCCTCGTTACGCCTGCCTTTTAGAGGCTCTTCATAGTCCATCATTTCCTCTGAGTTCAAGGCTTCTATTGTAAATTCTTGAAATCTTTCACCGGCTTCTGAGTTATCATCATAAATAACAACGTCTCTAGTATAACCATATGCTGTACTTATATCATTAGCATTATTTACTAGATTAAAAGCACCGATAAACATATTTGTACCTTTACTGTTTCTGTGGTTTGTAAGTATTAAAGGTGCTTCAATATCATCACTTTCTTCAGGTGTTTCTTTATCCTCTGCCGTGCTGTATATTGCTGATGCAAAAGAGGCCTGTAAATCATCTATCGGTGGATTAGGAGAATTAAAAACCCTATTCACATCAACATAGGTTAAATAATAGTATTGATCTATATAAAACCTTTGAAATGAGTCGTCTGAAATATAAGAGGTGTCTACTGTTTCTTTAATAAAATCTAGAGTAGATGTATATGCTTGTATTCTAATTTGAGCATCGTCAGTGTTTTCGATGTTTGTAGCTAAGCCTAGCTGTAAATCTCTAGCAACTTCTTCTAGATGATCTAACGAACCTGCAGCATCAAAACTTCTACACTCTTCGCTGTAAAGCCTTGGTACTTTAGCTGTCCCAACTACGGTAATTGCATTAAAATCACCTTCACTGGCCTGTTTACTAGTAATGCTCGTAATGTCAAAATCCATGTGAATACTCTTAAACGTAGAAGAGTTTTTACTAGTTAACAATATTGTAATCACATCGCCATCTCTTGGAAATGAATCAACACCAAATGTATTTTTTCTGTCAACTAAGCGGATCCTCATCTCAGGCAAAAATCCAGAGTTATCTAATGAGAAACTCTGTATGTCTTTCTGCATGAATTGATAATTATTTAGGAGCACAAATGGTAAATCAACACCAATAGCTTTAGTCTGGCGATCTGCACCACCATCTTCTTCAGCCTCACCTAGCCCCTCAATCTCAATTGCAGTAGGCATAATTGCCGGTTCAACGACCGCTAATATGTTATTGTCTAGATTCATAATTTATTATTGACCACATGGAGCTGTACTACCAGTGCCGCTAGTGCCATTTCCGCCACCAGTGCCGCTAGTGCCATTTCCGCCATCGTTTTGGTTATCTCCATACTCGTCTGCTGAAGTACCGCTAGTGCCATTTCCGCCACCAGTGCCATTTCCGCCACCAGTGCCGCTAGTGCCATTTCCGCCACCAGTGCCATTTCCGCCACCAGTGCCATTTCCATCGCCACCATTTCTTAATTTATCAAAATAGAGCTGACTTTCAAAGCTACCTTGTATAGAACCGTTCGGATCTCCATATTCACCGTAGAGTGAGCCTGCAACTTCTTGTGCAACATCCGGGTTAACAGCAACCCAAGAGCCACCAGTCCAGCTCCATACTCCACCTGGAATCTTCTCAAATTGAGAGCCTGTGTTTTCACCGCCAATTGTAATTGTATCTCCTAGAAGATCTGTGTTAATCTCATCACCTGAATCTGCATCAAGATTTCTATTAATAGCATCAACTACAGCATCGGTTTGTGCTTGAGCACCCATTCTAATCTGAGAGCCCACATATTCATAATTCTTTTTACCAACCGGTATTACATTCGGTGGCAACAGATTATCTTTACCATATTTCTTCTTTAAAGCATCAAGTCTACGCTGGTCCTTTTTGCTCAAGCGTTTACCTGAAATAAACTGTAGTTTAACAGGATTATTTGTAGCATCAAATTCTTTCGGTCTTTCTAGCTTGTAGAAGGGAGCGTTTGCATGTGGAATTTCTAAGACATCACCTTCGTTAATTGAAAATGGATCTGAAATAGAGTTCCATTTTAAGATCATATCAAGCTTACTCTGATTTCCATAATACTTCAATGCAATTAGATCTGGCCTTGCAGCTTGATCAGCATTAACAACATGCTCTGGATTAAGCAGTGTAATGTTTTCCTTGTTAGCAAAGATCATAGTTGGTTGTGTTAGGATATACCTAATACCATCAGATGTTTTATTTATAAATGTCTTTAAATTCATAATTATCCAGCTGACATGTCAGACAATTTTTGTATAGCGTCTTCGCTAAAGCCTTGAGCTAGTCTATCTTTATTTCCATATGCAGATACATTTACAAGATTGTCTATGTCTCCACCATATTCTGGCTGTAGATACATTCTACCTTTTCCAGCATTAAACATACTCTCAATCTCACCCTTATCGCGCATTCTAGCAGGTTTAAGTGTAATTTCAACCTTTAGTTTAGAAGGAAAATCTTCATAACCAAACGGCCCTTCAAATGAGAAGCTAGAATCAGTACACGCAAGATTACCAACCATCATAATCGGGTTCAGTGGATTACCGATAGTTAAATGCCACTGCCCAGTAGGGTCTCCGGTTAAAAGTGAGTTAACAATCGCGCCACCCTGTGGCCCATTAAATAATTTCATAAGACCACCACCAATAACGTTATTTAAGATCTTAGAGTCTCCAAGATTACCTGTTTCAAATGCTTTAGATATATCAGCAAAACCTGTAGAAACAGCATTGCTCAGTTGACTACCTAGGCCTTTTAAGAAGCCCTCATAATCACCAGATCTTAGTAGTTCATAGTCACCAAATGGTTTACCAAGAGAACCACTACCAGTATACCTAACAGCACCACCCCAGAAAGGAGCATTATTGTATGTCAACGCTAGTAAGTTTGCCATACTGTCCATAAAAGCAACCTTAGGACTTGTGTTACCATAACCACGTAAATCATAGTGAAAAGTTAATTTAAACTCTTGTTCAAATTTTAAACCCTGCTCTCTAGCCATAATGTTTTTAATTACATTAAGAGGACCATAAACAGTGTTTGGATATGTCTCCTTAAGTGGGTCAAATCCACCACCTTGTGCGTTTGCACGTTGTGTTTGATCTGCATTGTAACCGTTTATACCATTTTCAATAGCCTGGAAAATAGGGCTACCATCAATCATTGCACCAACAGCACCTCTATTCTTCTTACCAGCCTGAATAGTTTGAACTGCAGATTCTTCTTCTTTCCATGGTATACCAACGTTAAACTTAAGGATTTCTTTTAGATCGTTACCCAATGCAGGACTCAACCAAGTAATCGCACGTGCTATATCCGGCTGAGTAACATCAATGGGTTCGCCGTCAGGCCCCATTTGCCTAGGCGCAATGAGGTCATCAGCAATTGGATAACCAAAACGTCTTAGAGTCACCATGTAATTATTAGAAATTTGACCATAGTGTTCACATTGTATAAAGTCAGTCAAGCTATACTTAAAAGCTAAAGAATCAATATTATTAGAATATTGTACAATATTGTTAGCAGTAGGTGCAATATATGGTGAAGTTGAGTTAACAACCGTGCTATACTTGTCAGAAACTTCAGAACCTTGTGAGTTTTCACTTAAACCACTTATGTTCTTGTACTTAAAAAGAGTCCATTTATTAAAGTGTGATCTAACAGCTTCACCTTCATGAATACCCTCAGTTCTGCTATCACCTTCCGGTGCTTTATACTTTCTACTCTGGACTAATGTTTTACCATAAACACTAGTATATTCTGTAGGTGTTGGTTCTTCTTCAACAGTAGTATTACCCTGAGTTACTGGCTCTGGCTCTGGCTCTGGCTCAGTATAACCATATAATATATTTTCAGGTGTTTCTTGAAAAAGATACCACTGGTCATCCGCGCCTTTAAATGGCGGAGAAGCAAAAGTTTCCTCTTGCACACCAGTCTCTATAACTTCAAATTGTATTTTAGGTCCGAGTTTCCCTAGATATTGGTAAGCCATTAAATCACTATTCTTTTTTTATATATATCCAGCTCTACTTAAACCCACTCAGAGTTGTCCATCTCAGATGTATCTGGGCGGTAAAGCAATTCGTCTACCCAGTCTTTTTGCTTAGGGTATCTATCTCCTAAAAACTTCTCTAGTGCTTTAATGTATTCACCTCGAGTATGGAAATAGTATGGGCCTTTAGAATAGACCGTACGATTAACTAGTTCATAGAGTTCTTTCAGTTTTAACTCAATATGAAAGGATTGGATATTATTGAAGAGCTCTTCTTGTTCTGCTCTAGTCCTTGTGCAAAAGACAGAGTCAACAACAATCATGTATTTTTGCCAGTTCTGGCCACCAAAGACCTCATCTTCTAAGATCTTTACTTTAGAATAGTTTTCACGTTTAAGGTTGATCTTTGTGTCGTGGCCTTCAAAGTCTCTAATGAATCGGCCACCAAACAGATTCTGCTTTAAAAAGTAGATTTGATCGTAGAACTTAAGTACTTTAATCTGATACTGTGGATTGATGTCGTCGAACTTGACGTCATAAATGATAGCTCTGACTGGGAAAAGTACGTTTGGTTTTTGTGTAGTTGAGATTAGCGCATGTATCTTTTCACCTTTTGCAAAAAGTTTGTGCTTAATCATTGTCAATGAATTTTACATTGTTAAATTTACTTAAGACGCCCTGCTTTGGGTAATCAGATCTGTTAATCACAGTTAGATTAAGCTCTATCTCAGAATCAAAGAGCCCAGACATAAAATCATGAACACCGGTGACTGAATCTTGATCTAAGTTGTTAAACATATAGGCTATAGAAAAGTCATCAGACTCACTCTCTATTTTAGAGTTGAGTGCTCTCATAATCATTTTACGGATATAAAGCGTAATGATAACATCAGAAGGCTCCTCGTTATACGGATCACTCTTCATCAGTCTATTAAAAATATCGGAATAAGATATTGCTAAGTCATGACCATTAGACCTATACAATTTATCAAACTCCGTTCTAGTTTTACACCAAACGCATTCTATCCTAAAATTCATTACTTTAATTGCGTAGAGAGTCTATCAATTTCAGCTTCTAGCTGCTTGATTCTCTCCTTTGTTTCTTTGATCGACGGGTTGTATTTAGCACCCCATTCAGTTTTAGCACTGAACATATGCTTGTCGATTTCAGTTCCTGTTTCTAGCCCTAGATCCAAGATAATGTCTTGGACCAGGTTGACTAGGTTTATTCTTTCTTCGTCGTTGTCTAAATCATAGACAACTCGAGACACATGTTCTTCTCCGCCACCGTTAACGTTATCATCAACTACATACTTGATGACCCCGTTATCAGCAGGTTCAATGCTAACTGTAATCATATCTTACTTTTTGTTTCTAGCCGCCAATGAAGCTGCAGCCTCTTTCATCAATTTTCTAGACCGCTTCACATCAGCTCGGTAAGTTTCTCTGTCTTTGATTGCAGTCAAAGCCCAAGCTTCTTCTAGCATTGTCATTTCTTCTTTGTTGTAGCCAATGTTAGACCAAGTCTCTTTCATTCTTTCTAATGCAGCTTCAAGTCTTTCGGCTTGAGCTTTTTCAGCAGCATCTAGTCTAGCCTCCTGAATTTTACGCCCATTCTCCATGTTCTGCCGTCTAATTGCAGCTCTTGTCGGGTGGAAAAAGCTTAGCTTGCTTAAATACTTAAGCATTCCATTCTGCTTCATCATAAGTCTTCTCTGACGTCTATTCAGAGGCATCTGTGCCTGTGGCGTTGCTTGAGTTTGATTTTGCTCGTTTGTTGTTTCTTGGCTCATTTGTATAATAATTAGAAATAAAAGTTTCGATTTGTTCTTTAAGTTGTTCTCTTAGGTTATCTATCTGGCTTTCTACAAGCAGTCCTATCTGTTCATTCAGTTCTGTTGCTTCCATGTCCATTTGATCCTGTAGCATTTCATAGACCTCTTTTGCTGGGATATTAACCTCAACTAGCATTGCAGCCTTGTTCTTCTTGCTGATCTTCTTCAACATCTCCATCATTACGTTAACTTCTGGAGTTGGTGCTGACTTACCGTCTGTAATTCTACGCTCTTGCTTTGGTGCCTCTTGTTTTACCGCAACAGGTTTAGCAGCGCTATTAACACTCGAGCCAATTGGGTTTAAGTCTAGTGAATAAACCTTAGCCTCTTGCTCAGATTTAGCCGACATTAAGAATTCTTTAACGATACTCTTGTTGATCTGAGTACCATCTGTAAACTTAAGCCATTTAGCATCATCTTGTACTTCAGCAGGCTGTACAATATCACCAACACGTTCGGATTTAGCCCAAACGTACCAGATTTCTTGTTGCTTGTCTTTAACTTGTGTAGACATACTATTCTTTATCTTTTTGATTATCTTTCTGAACATTATATGCCTTTTCTGCAAATTGTTTAATCATCTCAACAGACGAGCTATCTCCAATGATTGCATCAGTCTTCATCAGCCTCTTATGCCAATGCATACCGAACTCATGTTCACCCATCTTACACTTACTCTCTTCTAGGTCCTCGATTGCCGGCACCCATAATTTGTTAAATCCCATAATTATATTATTTTACTATCTTAATACGTTCTTTAAATGAAGGCGGGAAGAAGTCTGGTTTATTTATCAGACTCATAAAACTAGCGTCAATCACGTATGTAATTGCCCAGTCATCTACGCTTCTTACGCTTCGGCCAACACCCTGTTGAATTGAAACACCAGTCTTCCAGTTGTACCAGTCGTTTGATATGTTGAGCTTAGCTTTAATCAGTGGATCTGCTAAGCTAGGATAAGGTACTTTAAAAAAGATCTGGAATCTGCTCATACCATCCTTAAGGTCAAGGCCTTCTAAGAGTGAAGGGCCCATGATAATAGAGTCTTCTTTCTGCTCAAAGAGTTCAAGCATCTCAGCCTTCTCCTTTGAACCTTCATAGTCCATTAGCCTAAAGGTATGCATTGAATGCTGTTTGATATAGTTTGTAAACTGATATGAGCCCGAGTGAATAATACCACGCTGGCCTTTATGTTTCTTTATAATCTGATCCAGGATCTTAACCACCTTTGGCAGTGAGGCTTCACGCTCTCTATAGGTTAGCTTATGTCGGTTGACAAAAATTATTGGTGACTTTTCAAAGCTAAATGAATTGTCCATACGAATAAAGCGAGCGCCTTTAATGCCCATGATTCTTGCATATGCTCTTGGGTCACCAATTGTAGCTGACATGAAAACTTTAAAGCCAGCTTGTTCGTGTAAGTACTTTTGAATCATCTTAGACTCTTCTACACATGTGAATCTAGCCTCATCTTCTCGCTGGTCAATTACCATGGCTTCTAAGCCAACATCTTTGATTAAGTCACTGTAGTCATCAAACTTACAGTAGACGTCTTTCAGGCGGTCGAAAGCGGTGAATGCGGATGCCCAATCACTTGGTATTGTTTTCTGACCAAACCTCTTCTTGGCGGTCTTCTTAGCAATATCTTGTGCAGCTCTGTATGTAATAGCAATACCTCTAAACTCTTGAATAGCTTTAAAGAGTGGCTCGCGACCTTTAGTTGTCATTAGATCATGTACAACTGCCTGTAATCTATTCTTGGTTTGTGTTTCAGCTGGTATATTATGGCGACTAATAAACCGGTTAAGGTAAACTACTCGGTCAATAATAGACTCGTCGATACGTGCGCTAAAATGGTTCTGTACAATCTCATCTACTTTATGTGCCTCATCAAAGAAGACAAAGTCACGCTTCTTGAACGGAGCATCACGCTCTTGTTCATCCATTCTAGCCTGAACGTAGTTACGTTGGATTAGCCAGAAGCTGTAGTTTAAGAGAGCAACTGGTTGTTCAATCGCACGCCTTCTGTTTTGTAGGTAGCCACAGTGACCATAACAAGAGAGTTGTTCAGCTTGTTCATAGCTCATGCCTTTCATCTTACAGTCACCCAGACTAAATGGTAAGCTGTTGACAAAGCACTCATAGTTATCAACACCTCGAATACTTGGCCAGTTTAGGCTAAGGCGCTTAAAGTCTTTCTCATACTGGTCTTGTAGTGCTAGATCTGAAGTCACTAGATAGCCACGCTTGCCCATCTCCTTTAGGATATATGAGCTCCACATAGCAATGAGTGACTTACCAGTTCCAGTTGGTGCATCAATCACCACTGTAGATTCTGGATCTTCTTGATAAGCAGTCACAATCTGCTCAATCACTTCACGCTGACCTCTCCTGAAAGAGAAGTCCTCACCAAAAACTTTAGTTTCTAGTGCATGGTCTATTATGTCTTTTATAGGTCGTTCCAACAGATAACTTCTTCAACGTCAATATTAGCTTTCTTTAGTAGTTCTACACCACTCATATCACGATAGTCTTCTGAGTAGTAGACTTTTGAGATACCGGCTTGAATAATCAATTTTGCACAATCAAAACACGGGCAAGTTGTAGTATAAAGTTCAGCACCATCGCAATTCATAGTTGACTTAGCAACCTTCATAATAGCATTTGATTCTGCGTGTAGAACCTCACGCTTGGTTACAGCATCTTCTTTAGTACAGCAGCCATCACTACATTCATATCCTTTTTCGATTAGATCTAAAGTACCTTCTGGATCCTCATAGTATAAAGTATGGTCATCCTCGCATTGGTTATCAAAACCATACGGCATACCATTATAGCCAAATGAGATTAATTGTTGGTTCTTAACAATTACACAGCCAACCTTGCGTCTTTTAGCATAGCTTAGCTTTGCAAACTGGTATGCTGTCTGCATGTATATTTTTTCAATTGCGATTCTTGGCATATTTCTTTAAATAAAAAAGGTCATGCATTATATGCATGACCTTTATAAAGTTTATAGTATGTAGTTCTTAGTACTCAGGCTTTTCAATAACACCGTCATCTAATGTTGCGCCATATCCACGCTTTTAAACATCTTTAAGATCTTTTTTAGTAAGACCTTCGTTAACTACCTGATTCGCTAATGCCAAAGTGTTTAGCAGCTGCTGCCTTTAACTCATCATATGTATATTTACCGGTTAGTGCGTCATCTATTATAGTTCCACCCTTTTTACCAGAAGCGTACATTGATACGTGATCGAATCCAATCCAATCTCCACCACCAAATTCGTTCTTTTTATCAAAACCTAAATCTAATGATAATGTTTTAGAAAGTGATTGTCTTCCTAGGAATTGATCGTTATAACCTAATTTACCAGCTTTAATGTAACCTGATGCGTTTACTTTTTCGTTAAGCTCTTTTGTAGAACCATTTACAAATGATTCAAATGTTTTTGTGTATTTCATTTTATGTATTTCATTTTTTGACTCATTAAGATCGTAGCCATCCCAGTCCCATTTGAAACCTTTACCGTCAGCTGCTGTGCCTAGATAACCATACATTCCTCTGCTAAAGCCATCAAAGAAAATAGCTCCACCTTCTTCACCAAGCTCTTCAACATATTCTCTAGCTGCGTCTTCTTCCATTGCTTGAACGTAGACCTCGCCACCTTCAAATGAAAATAAGATTCCTTTTTTAAATGTTAGAGAGTCTCCTTGGTACCATTCTTCACCATCAGCCTCTTCATCGTTCGTTGGTTCGTCATACATGTCGAATTGTGGTAATTCAGAGATACCATATTCCAAAGCCTCTTTTTCTGTCTTAAAGAAATTCACCTGAGCATAATCTGGCGTTCTTTCTGTTACGTAAAATATTTTAGCCATTCTTAATTTATTTTTATTTAGTTTAGTCTTCAGTAGCAGGTGCATCAGCCGACCACGCTTCCATCATTTCATCCATCTTCTTAGCATAGGCTTCTTTCATCTCGTTACATGATGCTTCGTACATTTCAACAGTCATTTCACCTTCTTTAACACCTTCACACGCAGACTCATACATTTCAGCCATCATGCCAGCATTAAGAGCTGCCATCTCTTTCATGTAAGATTCTACGGTATGTTCTTGGTAATCATCACCTTCATATGCTTTAGCTTCGTTACACGCAGATTCGTAGACTTCTTTTAACATTTCAGATGCTAACTTAACTTCTTCAGACTCCTCTTCAGAGTCTTCATCCTCATCCTCGTCTTCATCCTCGTCCTCATCATCGTCGTCGTCTTCATCCTCGTCTTCATCCTCGTCCTCATCAGACTCTTCGCCTTCTAGTTCTTCAGACTCGTCTTCATCTTCTTCGTTAGCCGTCTCTATGCCATCGTCCTCGATCTCTTCAGCTCTGTCTTCAGTTGCCACCTCGTCAGTTTCTTCTTCACTAACGTCTGGTGCGTTTACTTTCTTTGAGTACTCCTCAAATGATAAAATTTTTCTAGCCATTTTCTTTAGTTTTATTTTTGTGCTTAGGTTTTATATATCTTGCTAATCAAATAATATTTTTACGCTTAACACAGCTGTGCCTTTGATTACTCTGTGGATAGTTCCAGCTGGGATATTAATATCCACACCTGTTAGCATTGGAATTGGCATTTCATTGTCATACTGAAAGCGCCAGTCATTGTCTTCAAGAACCTCTATTGTTCGGTCCTCTTCATCCCAGTGCCATTTGAATAAGTGTTCCGGGTAGCTTGAATCAAAATGACGCATGATATAACCATCGTAGCGCTCTTCAGTAAAGGGTTTACGCTGGTCTTCAATCATCTCTATCATTTCTTCGTGCGTTACCATGGTTGATCTGATTTAAGCCCTAGTTGTTTGCCAAAAAGTGTTGGCCCATAACAAGCCCAGAAGCCGGCTTTATTAGGATCTTGTTTAGCTTTAGTGTCACATTTATGTCTTGCCCAGAATGAAGCCGCTGCCCCAGGGTCATCATTCTTAACTGCAAGTTTCGGGTCTCCCCATTCAATCTTCTTAGCTAGAATATTACCGTCTTCATCAGTTCGACCAGTGTTACGATAGACAATAAACTTCTTATTGCCACCACGTTCTGGTGAATCCAGTTTAACCTTCTTGGCCTTACCGCCACGTTCTTTATAGACTGCTGGCTTACCAACTTCAAGGTTTTTAGCCATCCAACCGCTTGGACCTTTAAGAATGATGTTGCCTTTATCCCAGTACTCTTTTACCTCTTCAAAAAGTTTAGCATAGGCCTCACTGCCCAGTCTAAAGAATGAATTGGTTAAGTCAAGGTCCTCATCGATGTGAGCCTTTAGTTCTGGCGATACATTATTCCAATCCTCAAATGTCTTTATAAATTTCATAGTTCTTTTATTCCAGTTTTGTAATCTTGTTTATGTCCATACATCACTGGAAACTCTTTCTCTAGTTCATAGCCCATCTTCTCCCAAAACTTGATTGATTTCTTATATGCATCAATCTCTACATATTTAGCACCTTGTTCTTTAGCCCATCTTTCAAAGTCAGCAACCGCCTTTGAGCCAATTCCACCACCTCTTTGTGCAGCTTTAACTTCAATGTGGTTTAACTTAGCCTTATCGCCTTCAACGTAGCCGGTAATCTTAACACCATCAAAACCTGGATAATAATTTGACTCATTTAAAGACTCATCCATCTTGTCAATTAGATCTTCTCTACCAAGTTGCTTATAAACCTCTTTGCGAGTCTTCTGCATCTTCTCAGCGTAGTCTGGATCGTCGTTGCGATTAAAGACGTATTGTTGAGTTAATGAACCACTAATCTTCTTAACATCCTTCTTGCGAGTCTTAATTAGCCAAGCAGCTAGATCCTTAATAGAAAGATCTCTGAAGCGACCTTCAGCATCCGGTGCATCTGAGTGATGAAAGTCCGGTGCGCCTTTCGGCTTCTTCTCGGTAACAAATTCTTCAAAGAGCTTTACAAATTTCATATCTTCGTTGGTTGCTCTTTCTTTTTTCTTAGCAGCCTTAATTTTATTCTTTAAGATTTCAGCCTCTTTGCGCATAACCAATTCTTGTGCCTTTGCTGAAGACTGACGTAGTTGCACCTTAGCTAGTGAAGCCTTCATCTTATCAGAAGGTTCCGGAGAATCAGCAAGCTCTTTGGCTGTTTTAACTAAATCTTCTTGTTTGCCAACAGTCTTCTTAATCTTCTTGTCAATCTTCTTGACCTTAGACTTAATTGAATTCTTCTTGTTCTTCTTCTCGTTTAAGAAATCATTATATGTTGTATTGATCTTCATTAGAATTTACCAATGCCACCTATTTTTTGTGCTCTTCTGCGCCAAAGGTCTAAAACTTCAGCTCTTGTTTCATTATCTATCACATCTTGTTCTTGTTGAACGTCTAAATATCTGTTAATAGCATCTGCAATCGACTCTTTACGTTTCTTAGCCTCATACCTTAAGCCTTGTAGATTAGCATCTACTTCTTTTGGTAGCATCAAGTAATGATACTTTGGTAAGAAGCCCATTTTAATCAAGGCTCGCATTTCAGAGTCATCTTCATCTGGTTTGCCCATTCTGTAGTTTCCGACACTTTTACCGTCTTGGGTAATATGTTCCATCTCGTGGCGCATTACGTCGGCAAGGTGCATATAGACCGTTTGCCATTCGCCAGGCAGCCACTCATCGTTGATTGCAAAGTCAATTAAGATATAAGGATCCTGATCCACTAGATCGCCTTCATCATCGTAATACTCATCTCTACCGTCAGCGCCAGTTGAATCTAAGACTTCAAAGCCTTTTATCTGCTGACCTTCAACGTCACCAAAGTAGATCGTTGAAGTAAGATCAAAGATTAGTCCACGCTCTTCAACGCTTAGCATAAAGGTCGATAGCTTCTTGCCACTCTTCCAGTCTTTAATCCACTTCTTAAAGTTTTGGCTCACGAGTTTATTGGCTAAGCCATCGTACTTGCTTCTGCCTTCGTTGATAAAATCATTATAAGTCTCTATATGCCTCATGGTTTATATATCATAAAAAAGAGGAGCCACAACGTGACTCCTCTGCTAAAGCTAAACTAAGGCCTAATCAACTATTCACGGCATTTGTCTGGGTGTTGCCTTCAGGTGACGATGTGAATACCTCATCTAGAACCTGCATGCAACCATCTGCATCTGCGATTGCAGATACCAATTTGTCCATTTCGTCAACAATGTGCGGGTGCTCCCCGATCCCAGCCGAATTTGACATATAGTTTTCTAGTTCAGCTAATGCTTCAAGCTTTCTAGCTTGATAGCGCGCTTTAAGTGCTTGTAATTTAAGATTTGCCATTTTGCTCTGTATTTGATTTACGTAGTTCTCCAATAATCTCTCCTAGTCCGCTAAAAATAATAGCTGGAATAGCAAATAACCAAAATCTATCAGAACCAATGTTCATGATAGCAACAATCCAAAAGATAGTTGACTGAATAGACATTTGGTATTTAGAGCAGATTCTAAGGAATGCTCTAAAACCACTAGCCAATTTAGATAAAATGTTTTTCATAAATATTTTAATGCTTATACGAGTTCTAATGTGTATTGTTTCAGATAACGTTGCACTGCCTTCTCTTTAGCCTTGGCTTCTATCTCAATGTCAAGGTCTAGGCCGTAGTCGTCAATCGGATCATAGATGTAATCGGCATGTGCGCGGTTCATTACACTTTCATCTTCGTAAACGCATTTAGCTGAAGAGTAATGGCAAAGTTGTTTGATTGATCTGTGCCAAGTCTTACTAGCAAGTCGGAGCGCTGCTTCTTGATCTAAATGGCCTGGATGGCACCAGTGATGATGATAGTCAAAAGTGATTGGTATATTAAGGTGAGTGTAAAGACCGTCATAGAGGTCCTCTACTGCGTACTGAGACCGCTTGTCGTCGTTCTCTACAACAAGACGTGCTTGTGTAGTCGGTTTAAGCAATTTAAAGTTCTGTCTGAATCTAGCCAGACATTCTTGCTTGCCACCTTGAGTTGTATTAACATGAATGTTGATTGCAGCGTAATGAGTCTCTGGTAAACCCATAAGATCCATGATCTCAGCATGTTGGTCTAATTCTCTAATAGTCTTGTCAACTACAGCCTGATTTGTGCTAGCAAGCACGTTGAAATGACCAGGGTGAAAGGTCAGGCGTTGACCGTATTTCTTTGCCAGATGACCCACACCGTTGAGTAGGATTGAGATCTTCTTATAGTCTGGTAAGTCTTTGAGTTCGTATTCACTCATCCATGGAAAGATGTCGCTGGACATACGGTAAAGCGTAATGCCGTTCTTATGGTTCCACTTGATGATCTCAATTAGATCTCGGATGTTGTTTAAGGTTAGTTCTGATGCGTATGCAATGCCCTTTTCTTGAAAGGTGCGTTTAATCATACCACGATTGGTAGTGATCTTGTCTTTGCGTAGTTCAATATTGATACAGCAGTAGCCTAAATTAGTCATCTTGGTTATTTTTAAAGAGGTGTATGAAAAGGTTTCGTATAAACATAATAGTATAGATTGGCCAGATTAGACCGACTGCAATCCGCTCTTTCATTGTAAAGCGTAGAGCCTTATTGCCCAACTTATCTACAAGCAAGTCGTAGATAAAGTTGAACAGGATTCCTCCAAGTAAGTAGTAAATAATGTGTTGCATCTTAGCCCCAGTCTTTTTCGAATGTGTACCAGTGGTCTGCACCAGCGCAATCACGATGCGCGTCGACCACGATAGTTATAGCATCTTCTTTAGTGATAGTTTCAAGAATGTGCTTAATATTCATCTCAACAAGCTCTTCGTTCTCAAACTTATTCCAGGCCCAATTGCCAAGACCTGTTGTTAGTCGAGAAACTATATTATCAAGATGGTTAAAGCGACTGCCTTGGTGATAGTCACCGTTAGGGTCTGCTGCAATAATTCTACTCCAGATTTCATTAAGACCAAGATCTAAGCGGACCTTTAAGATGGTAGACTCGATTAGATCTTTTGATTTTAGAGCTGCTTGGTAACCATATCCACCAACACCATTACAGTGGACTTCGTTTGCGTTAAATGTATATTCCATGTTCATAATTTTAGTCGTTAATAATAAGCGCTTTGAGACCATCGTTAGTTTTATATCGCCAGCCGTAGATTTCTTCAGCATCGCGATCGATACCACACATCTTAAAACTCTTGAGATTACCAGTCTTAGGGTTCTTAATTATCAGGGTCGTTGCTGGAGTTCCAATGCCAAGCATACTTGCTTCTTGTACAAACGCCTTGTTATCCTTTTGCCAGTCGAATTGTCCAACCTCGAAGAATTGCATTGTTCCGTTATCGTTCCAAAATGGTGTCATAATTGCTTTGTTTTAATTACAGTGTAAATATAAACAAAAAGATTGACACTAGAAAACTTTTTTGCAACTTTTTTGCAAAAAAAAGGGCCCCAATGGGGCCCAAGATCTATCTTGTTCAATCTAAATTATCTAAATCTCATCTTAGGAACAGATACCTTCGGCATGTTCATCTTTGGCATTGCATTTGCCGGAGTTCGAGGCGGCATCTTAGGACTTGGTATTTCCTTTTGGCCTGTTGTGTTCGGTATTTCAGGTGATGGTCGTTGAGCATCTAAAGCCGGTACTCTGCCCATACTTGACTTAGGCGTAGAACGTGTATTTTCATTAGAATCAGGCCCGTCATCACTTTTAGGGTTTGTTATATTACTAACACTTTCAATGGCATATTCTCTTAGCTTATTAATAGCTTCTTCTTTTCTAGTCTTTAACCAGTCGCTAACATAAGATTTACCAGAGTTATAAATATTTGAAACTATATTACCATCAGCATCACTCTTTGCATCCACTTTCGTTTCATTAATAGGAGCTAAGTCTGATTTTTCTGAGGATTTAGCGCTAGACTTATTTTTCATGTCATTTACGCTTAAACCGTCTGAGCCTTTAGCTGGATCTTCAGCGTTATTGACCTTATTTAAACCTTGGCCCTCTTTTGCAGAGAGTTCGCTCTGATTGTCGGTAATCTTAGAGCTACCGTTATTACTCGCATCGGATGTTGTACTTGTGAGATCTTGAGATACTGTAGGATCAGGCGTGCCGTTAATCTTACTCAACACGCTATTCTCTGATCTAAATTTAAGACTATCTCCTGCCATAACATATATATCCTAAAAAAGCCAGACCGAAGTCTGGCTTTAAAGTTATAACAGGATCGTGTTCGTATTATTCAGCTCGGCAGCTATATCTCTTTTTACATCTTAGACTTCTGCTTCGACGGCCTACTATACTTCAGCTGGTCTGGTGCTTCTTCGTCAACAGTGAGAAGTTGATGGCGTGCTTGTAGTTTTCAACCAGGGCACTGCTTTCCGGGTCTTGTTAGCTCAATACAACCGAAATTGCTTCGCTAACTCTGTCATAGTATATAAGGTACTGTTTGCTGTACCGATCCTTTAACAGGTTTCTTGAACTTTAACTTGATATTTGCTTGTAAGTATTGTAGTTTGCTGTAAGAAACCTTATTTTGTTTATATATTAAAGAACTCTACGTCTATTGTTGCCATGTTTACGCTTTAATGTTTTTATACCTTTCGCCCATGATTGTTTCATCCATGATACTAGCTGGCGTAAACTCTTCAGCTGCTATAACCGAAGTCATAATTGCTGGTGAGAATCCACTGATCAGCGCAGTACCTTGCTTGTCAAATCTAACTGGAGACTGACCATTTCTAGACTGAATGTTCCAGTATACGATCTTTGGCATTTTATAACCAGCGTCATTGTACATTTTCTCAATCATTTGTTGAGCAGTTGGGTTCCATTCAGCAGTATTGTCATTTCTGCCCCAGTAACCTCTAGTTGAAGTTGCTTCGTCAAACTCCATATCTGATAGGATCAAGATCTTATCAGGCATTTGGTCTTGTGAGACGCTGTGCTTTACAGCCTGGTCTAGGACTTGCTTAAAGGCTGCTTCAAGGTTAGTGTTCATTGCCCACTCTGATCGGCTTAACTGTTGGAATCTGTCTTTCAAGCTTCCAGTCAAGATCTGTAATTCTGGCTTACCGCTGAAAGTTAAGAACGCATCTTTAAAAGGACCCACATTCTTTTCAGAAATATAGAGACCTAATGAAACTGCAACATCCATACAAGTTACGTTTGGATTACCGCCAGCTGGAGTATTCATTGAACCTGAAACGTCTACCATTGGCAAGATCATTTCGTTGGCTCCTTCCATCCAGTTTGGTAGTGCTTTCCACTGCTCGGTCGCAACGTCAGCGTTTCCTCTGTGCAGAGACTTAGTAATATCGTAAGGATAAACTGCACCAGCATTGATCTTAGCCTCACCTTTTTGCAGTTTACCAATGTAGGCCTCGTATTGATCCTTAGCATTCTTCCAGAACGCTTTTTGATAACGAGCACCTGCAACTGAAGGCAGTTTAGAGAAGTCAATGTCTTCCCACTTCTTAGCACACATTAGCTGCTCAACTACGTTAGTTAGACTAACCAGAACCTTACGGTAAAGCTTTGGCGTTAAGCCCATATGATTACGTAACTTAGCTGCAGTAACTCCTTTACGTGGCATCCACTTTGCACACAGTCCATTTTGATCTTCAAGAAGAGCCTTTTGAATTAGGTTAAAAGCATCCGCTTGTAATTTAGTGTCCTCAAGGACTAGAAGGTCATCCCAACGTCCGAATTCTGGAATTAGGTTGAGGTTTATCTTCAAGGCTTCTGGATGAGACTCCAACAAGTAGCCCATAATATCACGGAAGATTTGACGCTCTCCAGCTCCACCGCGAACATCACGAGCCCAGAACAAGATTTTCATTGCTCGAGTCGGATCTTGGTAAAATGCCTTTGAGAAAGTTGCGATTAAACGATCTTTGTCTTGACCGCGCATAGCACCTATATTAAAGAATAGGTCTACAACTGCGCTTAAAGAGCTACTGTTGGTTGCCATGCCATTTTCAGTCAAACAGTCCTCTTGACGAAGTGCGTCTACTAGTTTCATATCGATAAGTTTAAAGTTCAGTAGTATATATTATGATACTACCAAAAAGTTTCAACTAGAGCACAAAAAAAGGCCAAACAAATGTTTGGCCTTCAATTTATAACTTATTGTTAGCTTATGCTAGTCCATGTTCGTATCTTAAACTCTTCCATCTGCGCCAACATGTAAATTCTCTCATATTGTGTTTATTACGCTAGAAGCATATTGAATGCTTAGTAGCAGGTTCTGTAACAGGATCTTCATGCCTATTGCAATCAGGATAATACCGAAGACACGTTCGACGATGATAATGCCAGTTGTGCCAACTTTGTTTTTAATCCAATCCGCACTCTTGAGAACGAGATAGATCACAACAGAGTTTAAGACAATTGCAACTACAATCTCAAGTTTAGTAAACTCACTTGTCAGTGACATAATCGTCGACAGAGTACCCGGCCCGGCTATTAACGGAAACGCAACTGGAAATATAGTAGCCTTCATGGCCTCTTTTTTCTGCTGCCCGTTATCATCAATACCAAGTACCATCTTAACGCCAAAGTAGAGGATTAAGAATGAACCTGCAAGGCCGAAGTGAAACGTTTCGATGCCCAAGAGTTGAAAGACATATGTACCTACAAAGAGAGTGCCTATCATAATACATGCTGCAATATAAGTGCCCTTAAATGACTCTATTTCGCCATGTGTCTTTCTGAGCTTAATAATCAGCGGCACGTTACCGACCATGTCGATAACCGCAAATAATGTTAACGTTGCTGTTAAAATATTGAGTATTGTTTGCATTTCTATATTAGTATAAGTTTATTAATATAAGTAATTTTCTACCGCTGTGTAAACGAAATCTGAATCTTCATTCATTTCCTCTACTTCATCCTCAGTGGCATCTCGAAAGGTACCGTCCTCGTTTTCAATAGTTGCACTAGCGATATAAGCATCGCAGAAATCTGGATAGTCTCTTGTATCAATTCCATCTACTTCAATGTCGTGTACTTTACTGTAATCTAATTCTACTTTAGTCATAATTTTTATTTTTTAATGGTTTAACTTTTAATTATAGAACAAATATAAACATAATATTTGAATCGGTAAAACTTTTTATGAAGTTTTTTCATTAAAAGGCTTCTCGTAAGCCGGTTTTATCATCTTCCAGATTAATTGTTTCACTTTATCTTCTTTAGTGTTATACATAGCAAAAATAAGTCCATGATTGACTCCATTTAACTCTTGAACTCTCAGTGCAAATTCTTTACGATCAAGTCCATATCTAAGAGTGCTGGAAAGATGTGCCATATGCTGATTGAAAACAAAATCATACTCTTCTTTCAAGCGCACTTCCAGTTGGTTAACCCAATCGTAGAACTCATCCGGAACATCTTTCAACATCTCTTCAGGTAACTTACCAAAAGTCTTTAAGTTTTCCCAGACATCGTAAGAAGAACAGTTAGTCAAGACTCGGTGTAATTTCACATAGTCAGCAAACTTGATCTTACAACGATCTCCATTAGAGAACCTAACGATAAAACCCTCTTTGTTATCCCAGTTCAGCTTTTGAATCTCATTGTAGTCCTTAAAGTCATACCTCTTAACGATGTTAAAAATGCTGTTCTGCCAGTAATCCATACCCAACTCTTCACCAGAAGCAGTATGAATCTCACCTAACATAACTACATCCTCCATGTCACCATAGTTTACAACGATCCGGTTTTCAGGGTAAATAATCTCAAACATGTAAGTATTAGTCACTGTAAGGTGAGAGGTCATATACTTGCTTGTGAAGATCTCCTTAAACTTTAAGGCCTGCTCAGAGGTAAAAGAACCACGTGATGCAAAGACCCATTCACCGTTGTAGTAGAACATGATGCCTAATGAACCATCCATCTTCTCGTAGATCTCAAATTCATTTGTTGCAGTGTGCTTGTTCTCCTCGATGTTAAAGAACTTCTTGAATGGACGAGCAACAATAGTACCCATATCATCTACTACAAGTCCACGGCACTGAAGAGTAACCTCGTCCCAATGTGCATCATACTGAGTTGCTTGAGAGTAGTTGTAAATAGTTAATGGCAGAGTTGGGTGAGTCTGTGAGATCAGCCAACCTTCCGCTACATATCTGTCTAATATGTCTTTAGTTATCTTCATATGCTCCGAATGTTTCTTCCCATTCCTGCGGGGTTATACCGCTGATTAAGAACTCACGCTCGTCAGGGCGCAACTGTGGAATTGCCTTTTGAATTAATGTACCTCTTTGCCAGCGATCAAGCTGTTCTTGAGTAACATTAAGGTCCATCGTGTGAACCTTGCCGGTCAATTGTGATTTCTTTGTGATTTCCATTATCCTACCATTATTTCTTGAACAGCATCAGCCATCCATACGTTATCTTTACCGAGCTCTTTGCGCAATTCAATCTCTCTGGCGATTGCTTGTGAAATGTTGTTGGTTCTAAGGTCGTTGATGATTTCTTGTCCGTTCCAGTATCTTACTAAATATCTCATGTTGTTGCTTTTAATTACAGTACTAATATAATAAAAAAGCCTGACATAAAAAAATGTCAGGCCAATTATTTTGCAAAAAGTTATTAACAATTTGTCATATTCGCTAGTAACTCCAGTCTGCAGCAACGCTTAATTCTAAGCCATGTTTATCTGTAAATTTCTGAAGTGCGTCGATAATTTTTGACTGTAACTTCTCGAACTTAGTGTATTCTTTGCTCATTGTTGCATCACTACCATACTCATCTGGATGTCTATACTGTCTAGGCTCATCTATTTTCATACGAACCTCTCCGTGTTTCATAACTAGAGTAGGTTGTCTTGTATCAATACCCAGCTTTCTGGCTATGTCCTTCATTGCATAGTAGTCCTTGCTAACTTTATCACTTAAAGTATTGAATTGCTTTTCAATTGCAGCTCTATTCTTAGCAATCTTCTTAGCCTCTCTTGGATTAAACGGAGCACCATGTTTCTTCTCATATTCGGCAAATATTTTTACAATATCTTCTAGCATTTCATCGTGCTTTGAAATTGCTTTATATGTACCGTATGTTACATATTTCTCAATTGGTTTTCCACCGTTTGGATTTGGTAATCCTTCGAAGTAGTGGCCTACAGAATATCCTGGACCTCGTGTACTATCACCTGAAGTATATGAAAGAGGAGCATCTTTGTAAGTAGTTGTGCCCATACCAACAACACCAATACTTAGGACTAGGTTACCTCCATAGTTCCATTCTGATCTATAGACTGAAACCTCAAGTCTAACTGGTAGTGCTTTCTTTAAGAATTTAACAGCCTTAATACCTTTACCAAAGTTTAGGTTAGATTTAAGAGCTTGTTTTGCCTCTGGTGAGTTCTTAATTCTCTTTAAGAAGTCACTTGCTGACATCTTTTCATGTTGATTGAAAAGCGGCTCGTTGTTAATTTTATCGAAGATAAACTCTTCGTTTACGAATTGTTCGTATAGTCCTACTTTCTTCACAGTATTGTTCTTTTTATTTTGTTGATATTTATATCGATTTTAGCTATTTCTTTTTGAAACTGAATCTTTTGTAAAGTTAAGGCGTTAATCTCTTGCTTGTATGCATCTTCTTCATCTCTATTTTTAACACTAAGATCATCATACTTGTTGGCAAGGTCTCCTATCTTATCTTTAAGGTCCTTAATTTTAGAGTTGTATTCTGCCTTGGTTGCTTTTTCAAATAGCTCAAAAGATTTTACGTGTTTCATAATTATTTAGGTGCCTTAGCAGACTTTAATTTAATAACTCTATCATCATATCTATTGTATACGGCCGAGATCTCTAATAGTTGTTTAGTAAATTGGCCTTTAAAAACACCAATCTCAACTCCCTTCTTTGCGTTAATGTCATTTAGAATATCAGTGATTACTGGGATTCTTTCTTGGTTTAACTTTTTCATATGGTTTATAATTGTTTTAATGATTGTAAAAAGCCCTCAATATCCTCTGAGAAAATAAGTTCAAATCTATCTTCTAATGCATTAAGGTCTAATTCCCACCATTTACTTTCAAGTAATTTATTAATTGTTTCTTTATCAAATCTTTTTCTAATCTCTTTAGCTGGAAACCCACCTACAATTGTATAAGGCTCAACATCTTTAGTTACCGTTGCATTCGCACCTATTACAGCACCGTGGCCTATTGTAACACCACTTAGTACAGTTACATTCTGTCCAATCCAAACATCGTTACCAATAGTAATCTCACCGTTAGATAAAATGTTACCTTCTCTAGGTTGGCATAGATTAAAACCTGGCAAATATGTAGTTACTCTATTCATGTTATGGTTTCCACTTAGTAGAAATTTGCATTCTTGTGCAATAGAAACAAAATCACCTATATTAAGCTTTAACGTATTAAAGTGTTCTGGTTCTGTGTACACTCTAGACCTTATATAAGGTAAAGGTGAATTAGTAACTCTAGCCTTTTTATGTTTGCCTATTAAGCGAACCAGGCTAGATACACCGTCTTTAGCTTTATTTAGCTCTTCTATTAAGTCTAAAACAATCATACTTTAATTAGTTTTACGTGTTTCATATTGTTTTTTTGTATTTTTCAGCCTCTATTTCTTTAATCTTTTGCGCAATTTGTGGTCCCTTAACGCCAAACTCTCGCATTACCCAATTACCATCGGTTGTTGGTTTGTACTTTAAGAAGGCCTTAATTTGCTTCAGATCTAATCTATTTATCTTCGCAAACTGTGTAATTACATCCTTGTCAACCTTGGTGGTCACCCACTGCTTGTAAAGGTCAAACACATTTTCAGGCTTAAGGTCCCTCAGGTTCTTTAGAAAGACCACAGCATTAACCTCGTCTGACGTAAAAGTCATCCTATTCATCTCCTTCTTAATCATATCGTTTGAGTTCATATCAAACAGGTGAGTCAATTGAATAGGCCAAGTGTTAGTATTGACAAAATTGGTTGAAATTACAAGATTTGGAAACATAATATCCCATAGACTAAAGTGACTAACCATATTTAAGTAGTCGACTGGCTTCTTTGCAGATTCAATTGACTTCTTAAACTCATCACGAATCCTTTCAGGGCTAACACCTTCCAGGCTATTGTCGGTCAAGATAGCATCTGCCGTCTCCTTCTCTAGTTTAGAACCAGTCCTGCCTGCAAATCTGAGTGCTCTCAGCTTTCTTAATGGATCTTCAGCAAATCGATCAGCAGCAGCGCCAACAGTTCGAATCTTCTGGTCCTGGATGTCTTTTAATCCTCCAACCAGGTCAACAATCTCGCCTCTACCAATATCGTAAAAGAGAGCGTTGATTGTTAAGTCTCGTCTAAGAACATCCTTGTCGATGGTTGAGTATTTTACAGCATCTGGTCTGCGACCTCCTGAAAGGTCCTCTCTAAACGTGGCAATCTCAACTCCATTCTTATCTGAAGGTATTTGCACAATCACAACACCAAACTGCTGCCCAACCTCTCCAATCGTAGAGTAACCAGCCCCTTGGACCATGTTAACCACCTCTTCTGGAAAGGCATCAGTTGCAAGGTCAAAATCCTTAGGCTTTTTACCCATGATTGCATCTCTGACAGCACCGCCAACAATATAGAGCTCCTTACCATTCTTTTGGAATAGTTTATGTAGGTCTATAATATCTGAAGGCACATTGAGCCTAAGTGAGCTCTGTGCCTCGTTGACCATTTGGAATTCTGTAAATGTTTTAAGTTGCATGTCCTATTTATTAGATTTATTTTGTTAATTTTCTGGTAAAAGGATAATGTTAGTATCAATTGGATTCTTAAAACCCATTTGCATTTTAGGTCCAAAGATTGACATCATATCCCACATTTGAAATTCAGTATAACCGTCTTCATCTTGCCTTGTCTTTAATTCTTCAATAGTAACCGGTTTAATGGTACCTGAAAAATGTACAAACTTATTCTCATGAGCTAACCATACTTCATAACCATATTCGGTTACTTTTACTTTAACATCGTGGTTGATGTTGAATTTAATTCGTTCCATTTTATCTAAGTTTTACTTGAAATCTGTTTTCCATTTTTTCTAAAGTCTCATCAGGAACTCCATGCTCATTGATTCCACCGTGACGGTTCTCAACAATTAGTGAGAATACTGCAAAGTCATACTTTTCAGCCAATTCATAGTAAGGTTTCATTTCCCATTCTTGTGTGAATGTGTTAGAAACGATAACTGTATTATAGCCGTAAGGTTGCATATAAACATCTGTCTGTTTTTGACACCATTCATGTGCTTCCTTTAATTTAGAAGCATCGAAGTTGTATTCTCCATTTTTCATAAAGAACATATCGGCCTCTACATGACCTGTCTGTGCATTCATTAATGATTTTGCTAATGATGATTTACCACATCCTGGTAAACCTCTAAGTAAATATAATATCTTCATAATCTTAAAAATTAAATGGTTTAGTTAAAGTTTTCACAATATAGTCTTTACAGCTATATGCTAAAAATGTAGATTTTTCAAAACCAGATTCTACAATTTGTTGTAAACCACTACCATTACAAACTCTACAATCTGATTCAGTTGGATTGCTATTATCTCCGTAAGTATCATTATAAGTACAACCACAATCTACACTCATATACCAATTCTTCATTCGTATAGTACCTCTTGAATTTCTCATAGTAAATGAAATCCAGTCTACTACTTCATATTCCTCTGAAGTGGTTTTAACGGTTCTAACTCCATTAATGATTACGATACCATGTGATGGTATTCTATAAATACTTCCTGCTTCTGGTTTCATATTTTAAATTTTTGTTTATATTTTTAAAAGTTACCTGGAGCTACTTGAAAACAGCTGATACCATTCTCTCTCCACATTTTTACTACTTTATCTCGGTCATCAAAGACACACATGATCTCGTGGCCTGCTGCCATTTCTTGATCTAACCACTCTTTCTTCAACACGTCATCTGGCGTGAAAGAACCCTGCATTCTCATGAACAAGAAGTCTGGTTGAATGCCGTGCTGTGCTAACCAATCTTCAGTCTGTTGACGACTAATAGAGTCTCGACCACTAAAGATACCAACCCGAAAGCCAGCAGCCTTCATTGCTTTAAAGCTTGCAATCACTGGCAAGTTTGGCTCATCCAAAGAGATATTCTCTGGTGCAAAGAAAGTCTTCCAGTTAATTTTACCATTTGGCTTAGCTGCCAAAACACGTCTCTTATCGATCAAGGCCAAAGTACCGTCCAAATCGAATATTACTGTTTGTTGTTTCATCTTGTTTTGTTTTACAGTGTAAATATAATAAAAAAGCCCGAGACTAAAAAATCTCAGGCCATCTTTTTTGCAATTATTTTTGAGTACTTATCTCAAAACTTCTACAAATCCAACTTTATTAATATCGTTGGATTCAACACGCATTACCAATCGATATACGAACGTTGATTCACTAACATTAGAACCCCACCATGTGCCATCCCAATATTGATTGGTATCTCTTGTTTCAAATATAAGTTGACCATTACGTGTATAAACTTCTAACAGGTAATCTGAAACCGTCAATGTATCATCAAATATAGGTTTCCAATAATCATTCATCATATCACCATCAGGGGTGAATGCGTTTGGAATATGGACTTCTTGTGCGAATGCAGTTGCTCCAACAAACATTGCCGCTATTACTAATAACTTTTTCATCTTTATTTACCGGTATATCTATTTACTTCATCAATACAAATGCAATTCTTTTCTCCATAGATGTGACCATTGGGTGCTGATGTCCGAACCCAAATTTGCTCACCGTTCTTATCTACTTTATGAGTATTACAACTCCATTGCATACAAGTTTTCTCACAAGAAGAAAACAAAACACAGGCCGTTAAAAATGTAACGAACCCTATAAAACCACATACTAACTGTTTCATGATTATTTGATTATGATTATTTGATTAAATTGTTTTTATTCATTGTTATAAATGTCTACTCTTAATCCGATAGTGAAAGTTAATATTGTCCACTATAGTCTCTATTGCCTGGATGTTACTCAGTTCTCGAATGCGTTTGATCGCAAGCTCTTTGTAGTTAGCTGCAGCATTCATTTGACTTTCATTCTTACATGATGATATTACATCAGTGCATTTGTCGTAAATAGCTCTAACTCTAGCGTCCATTGTTTCTAGTTTAAGATTTGCAATACTGTTTTCCAGTCTGGGCATTCTTCCGAGCCAAACTTAATTACTTGACCTTTGAACTCTGCAGCACCATTGTTTGGTCGGTCGTCGATCAGATAGTCACCGATCATTAAGTTCTTGTTGTGTGTGAAAATAAGTCTTCGGTTAACCTCATTACCAAGGTGTTGCTCTGCCCAAACTCGTTTTGCAGTTAGAGACTCTGGATTAGCCCAAGGTGCTGTTGATAAGATGTAAACGTCAAATCTTGGGTCGTTACTGAGTTGCTTGAATGCTTCTACCGCACCTGGCATTGGCGCTGCTTTGTAGAATGGTTCTACATCTTGGTCGATAATCGCGCCAACGTCAAAACCGTCTTCACCGAGTGCATGGATATATTTTTCGTAGACTGCACCGACTAGATCGACGAGAACGCCATCCATGTCTATGTAAACTACTTTCTTATCCATTCTTGCTGTTGCTTTTTACGTTTGACTTAAATAGGATTGAGAATAAGAAGTTCAATCCAAGTGCTTGCCAGAAGCCGATTGAGTTGACTCCATCGACTGCAGGTTCTAGACATGTATTCCACAACCACATGGTTGGAAATGCCATTAGCAATGCTATTAAAGAGATAGCAGTTAACCCGATAAAGAAGAGTCCGATAATTTCTAATAGTTTGTTCATTTATGTATGTTTTTAATTACAGTACTAATATAATAAAAAAGATTGACACTAGAAAACTTTTTTGCAATTATTTTGCAGATTTACTCAACAAAGTCAAATGTCTTAATCTTATGTTTGTCCATCCAGCGCCCAATGAAACCTTCACCAACACCTAGATCTATAATCTCATATTTGTGATCGATCAGGGGCTTCTGAGCTCGAGCATTATTCACAATGTCAACACTTTTAAGAGTGACTAACATGTAGTGTTTTTTGCCTGTTTTAGTCTTACGGTAAACTGCGACTGTTGGTGGCTTCTTAAATTCTATCTTGTCTAAGTCTTTTAGTTTCATTTCCAAAATAATTGAATAGCGATTAGGCCAACCGATAGTGCGAGAGAAACTCCTGTTTTTGCAGTTATACCTTCACCCATGAAAATATATGTCATTACTGTAAAGATCAGGATTCCACTGGCAAAGCCAATAAAACGGCCAGGCCAAAGCATTCCATCGAAATGTTCAACTACTAGTCGGGTTGCCTGAATTAAGATGTAACTGATAATACCACCAAAAGCAAAAGAAACTAGCCATGGGTTCTTCTTAAACCATGGCCATACAAATTGACCATTCGTCTGTACCCAAATCAAGCCCTGGCCTAAGAAGAAGAGCAGGAAGCCTAAGAGCAGATTCAAAACAGATTAGTTGTTTTAGTCAACATGTGACTGATGAATGAATGTCTGTGCATTGGTGTAGCGCCCTCGTTAACGATTGCGTCTCTGTGTTGTTTGGTACCGTAGCCTTTATTACTACCCCAGCCAAATGCTGCATACTCCTCCATCTGGCTCAAATCTCGCATGTAATTATCACGTTCGGTCTTTGCTAGAATCGAAGCTGCTGCAATACTAACGTATATGTTGTCTCCGCCAACGATGGTTCCGAAAGGTATACCATTGTACCCATGGAACTGATCCCCATCAACCAGAATGAACTGGAACTCGTTTTCTTCGGCTATTTTATCAAGGCATTGCTTCATACCGTTCAGAGTCGCTTTCAGTATGTTTGTGGACTCGATTTCCTCTACTGGAATATGAACTATTGAATATGCAAGTGCGTTGTCCAGAACTAGCCTACGAGCTTCTACCTTCTGTCCTTCAGAAAGTAACTTTGAGTCTTTAATCAACTCATGTTGAAAACCATGTGGCATAATACACGCAGCAACGGTAACTGGGCCTGCAAGTGCGCCTCTGCCAGCCTCGTCGAGGCCAACCTCTGTTATGTCGAGGTCGTTCATATGGCTTGATTTTAGTAGGATCTGCTTCATTTATAAACTTATTTAGAGTTATATGTGAAGCTCTAGAATTGTTTAGGACTCTTTCTTAGGTCGATCCCATCGCATCTGGTTCTCAGCTCTGTACATACCACACTTTTCGTAGAACTCTACGTTCTCGTCTGAACAGTTTAGGATTGTCTTGTAACAATTCTTCTCTACTGAAAGTTTAAGTAGATCTTCAATCAGCATTTTACCTAAGCCTAAGCCTCGGTATTCTTCAGCTACAGCAACGTCTTCGATCAGGGCAATTCTATTACCTGATCTGATAATTTTATTGACTGTAATTAGAGAAGCAACTCCAGCAATTTCGCCGTCAACTTTAATGACGCGATATGTAATGCTATTGTCACTTATTATTTTCCACCATTGAACTGGTGCTGGTTCTGTAAAGCCGAATGCGGAGCTATAGATCTGGCAGATTCTGTCTAGATCATTATAGCCCGCGTCTTCGATTGTTATTTTTCGTTCTTGTGTCTCCATTGGTCATACCTTTTCACGATGTCTTGTAAAATCTTAGCTCTCACTATATCTCTATCGTTGAAGATGTGAGTGCCGACACCTTTTACATTTCCGATTAACTCGATGAAATTAGGTAATGAAACTCTAGATGCTGCAATGTCATGTTGACTTACGTCTCCGGTTACAATAACCTTTGAGTCTCTTCCCATTCGAGTTACAAATAACATTAGCTGCTTAAAGGTTGCGTTCTGGGCTTCGTCGAGAATCATAAGTGAGTCGTCAAACGTATCGCCTCGCATATATGCTAAAGGTTCAAACTTAATAATATTCTTGTCGAATAAGATCTTAGTCTCTTCATGTCCAATAATCTTCTCGATGTTAGACTTGTAAGATTTCATGTAAGGATCTACCTTCTCATCTTTACCACCTGGTAGAAAGCCCAACTTCTCACCAGCTTCCTGGATTGGCTTACATAAGATGATCTGTTTGATCTTCTTCTCCTTTAAGAGTTTAAGTGCTGCGAAACAAGCCGTAAACGTTTTCGAAGTTCCGGCTGGCCCGTAGCAAAATGTTATTTCATTGTTTTCAATTTGGTTTAAATATTTTTGTTGTGACTGCCTTAATTGTACTCTCTTTAGCAGTTCGTTATTATCTCCTGTGTTGGTTCGTTTTGTCATTCAATTTATTGTGTTTAATCCCCAGCCATTATGACTAGCTCCTTTAGCTTCATTAGTCGTTCACATTTTTCATACTCTTCGATCTCCTCGAAGTATCTAACCATTAGATCTATAAATTTAGACCTCTGACTTATGCCATGAGGTATCTCTATTAACCTATCATCGTCCTTGAATACTATGAAGCGGTTCACCGTCTTAGTAAAGTTACGTGTGAGTTGGTAATAAGATGCTCTCATCAGACTATCCTTGTCCGAGTTTGAAATAAATCCGCTCATTATCGTATTGCCTTCTTTTTTCATATATGATCTGCGAGTACGTTTATTGTACCGCACATCATATATATTTTTGCTGGCATACATCCTAACTAGAAATTAAGATTAAAAATAGTAGTATATCTTTATGGTATAAGTTTAGTCTTGATTCGATCTAAACTTGCTTTCTACATACTTAGCCTTCATTTTCTGCTTTCTCTTCTTAGCAGATGGCTTAACATGTTGTTGGCGCTCGCGTAGTTCTTTGAGCTGTCTTGTACGTATTACTTTAGATTTATATAGCTTAAGGGCTTTTTCAATGCCACCTTTACCGACTTCAATTTTCAACATATTCTTCGATTTCTTTTTTAATGTTTAACAGTGTGGCACATTTTTCGTAGGACTCTTTAGCCTCGTAGTATTGAATCATACCATCTAAGACTTTTAACTTTTTCTCTGATTCTAGATCTGAAAGAACAACGTAACTTGGATGTTTTGAAATGGCTTCATAAAGTGCTTGATAGAACTGATCTCTATGTGTAAAGATTAGACTGGCCATCATTCCGTAGAATGGTGAGCCACGATGTGGATCGTAAAAGTTCATAAACATTTCTGAATCATCCATTGTTTTGTTTTATCTTTTCTATATATTCTAACTGCTCTTCGTTTAATTCTGGGTAAGAAGCATGTATTTTTACTAAGAGAGATCCCCTTTGTTCTGTGCCGTAAACTGGGTAGCCTTTCTCTTTAAGTCTTAATGTCTTTTCTGGGTAAGTACCTCTTGGTATCTTTAGGCTGATCAAGCCTTCTGGTGTTTCTAGTGGAATTGAACAGCCTAACATAATATCATACCATGGTAGGGTTTTCTCTAGCCAGATGTCGTTGCCTTGCATAATAAACCTACTGTCTGAGATAACATGGATCTCGACTACAAGGTCTCCGTTCGGTAGGCTTGTGTTAAGTTGATGTGGATAGCCTTTGCCGGCTATTCTGAAACGCTGGCCTGTTTTTAGACCAGGTTTAAACGTCATTCGGATGCTCTGCCCGTTAACGTCAAAAGTTTTAGTTGTGCCATGAAATGCTTCATCAAATGAAACATGGATCTGGACTCTAATGTCTTGTCCTTTTTGTCTTCTCTGTTGGTTGTTGAACGCATTGCCAAAGACCTGATCGAACATGTCGGACATGCTGTAACGATCCTGTTGGTTATGCCGCGCAAAGAAGTCTTGTTGCCTTCGTTGATTATCATAATTTGCTCGCTTATTTTCGTCACCAATAGCTCCGTATGCTTCGGCGATCTCTTTAAATTTTACATCATCGCCACCACTAATATCCGGGTGATATTCCTTGCTTAGTTTACGATAAGCCTTCTTGATTTCATCCTGTGTTGCATTCTCGCTAACACCTAATGTATCGTAGTAGCTCACTGGCTTTTAAAGTTTGGTCTAACTTTTATTACCTTGTCTTCGTTAATCGGCATGTCTTCACGAAGATCGCTGCGTAGTTTCTTTTCCTGTAGCTTACTAACTTTCTCGTCACGCTTAAGCTTCTTCTCTTCAATTACATTTTGTTTATCAAGAGCATCTGCAATGCGTTTAAGTTGAGCTGCTATATCTTTAGCTGTCTTTTCTTCCATGTCTATTCTTTATTAGATCTGAGTCTCCGTTTTGAAAGTCTTGGTATGGTAATGACTTATCTTTCTGGCCTTGTTGTGGCCCATTTATCATTATAACATCCTTATGTGGATTTGTTTCACCGATCCTGCTTCTAAGCCAGTCGTCAAGGTCTTGGATTGAGCCTTGGAAATGTCTGATCTTCATCAGTCTATCGTCTTCATCTTTAAGGTCTGCTCTGGCTTCGGTTTCATCTACTTTATAGACTCTCTTGATAAATGCATTGATGTCCTTCTTGTCGTAGCCAAGCAGATCACCAACGTATCTTGCCTCTTCTGGCGTATCATCACTTAAATACCCACCCTTCTTCTCTGCATAGTCTGCAAGTTTCTGAGCAGCCTTCTTGTTGTTCTTGTACATTACCCAAGCCCTACCATCAGGTTTACCTTTAACTTCAATTGCTTTAAGTCCATTATCTAGACCATGTTGCATTGCCTCTAGTTCACTCTCGTTATTAGGTCGATAAATCGGAGCATCCATTGTTGAAATAAATGCAAGTTCTCTTTTACCGTCAATCACAGTCTGAACGCCTTCCATTGTATCGTAGGCTTCAGATGCTTTAATTTTTTCGGCAACAAATTGTTCAAAGAGTTTTATGTATTTCATATCTTTAATCGTTTTCTATAGTTGCGAGTTTTGTATAATATTTAGGATCCTCAAAAAGGTGATCTCTTGCTATTTCCATCGCTACTTTTTTATCATTAGTATGTTCCATCTCAACTGAGATTCCTTTTTCATACTCAGTATCTAGTTCGTCTAGATCTACTTCATGTTTTTTAGCAATATCCTCTAATGACATATTCCCAGATATTCCTCCTGAAATTACTTCCTCATTAATAAATTCTTCAAATAGTTTTATATGTTTCATAGTTATTGTGATTTTTCAAGCTTCCATGATTTTACACTCTTCTTAGCATTAAAAATAATAAGAGCATCAAGATCTTCTTGAAAGTCTCGAGGGTCGTAATCGGAATAGATAGCTCCGGCAAATCCGTTTTTAATTAATAGCTTGGTTCCGTCTAGTCCCATTACAATTTCAGCAGATGGATTACCAACAATTTCATTCACCCACTCGTCTGCATCTAATCCATTATCTTGAAATAGTTTTTGGATTCTATCTTCAAAGACATCACAAATCTTTCCGATAATCTTCGCAGAATATTGATTGGCTCCTCCGTTTTCTATCATATTAACATACCATCCATCGTCTGAATGTTCCTTCTCTAAGGCAAACCACATCGGTCTGGTATTAAGAGCCTTGATAGGTTCTCCAGCAACATGATATACTTTACCGGTTACTTTTTCATTTTTAATGTAAGGACTTTGATAGTTCTCTTCATTAACGAATTGTTCAAATAGTTTTATGTATTTCATGATCCGTAGCAGCAACCGTTTTTACAAGAGTCACAATCACACTGACAGTGGCATCCATTTGTAGTACAAGATTCGTTACAAGTACAGTTTTCGCATTCACAATTTTTACAAGCCATGATTAGTAAGTTTTATTTTATATATCAAAGAAAAAAGCCAGCTCTAAAGCTGGCTTTCCGGGGCCCGCACCACTGCGGTGAAATATAAGTGATACGCAGTTTATATATCTAGCTTGACTGTGTCTGTTACTTTGTCTAACTCTTTTTTAATGACAATACATTTTTCAAAGTCTTCGTCCTCTTCAAAGTGCTTAAGCATAATATCGAGAGTCTGTTGTAGTGAGACAAGCTCATCGTTCTCCATATTACGTAGATGCCATTCACCAAGACCATTCTTCTCAAGCTGTTTGTAGTTCTGTTCAATAGCCTCGAGCATCATGCGTTCTCGGTATTCCTCTAGTTTGGCTTCGAAAGCACCGTTGCTCTCTTCCATAAAATCTTCAAAGTTAAAATCGTCTTCCATATTATTGCTCTGTTTTAAATTCTCGTTGATAAACTGCGTGGATGTCCTCTAGATTATTTATCGGATATGCTGAGCGGTCCGAAGTGTAAGCTACTGTTACATCATCATATGCTTCAATAGCCTCGATCTGAACGATCGATTTTGTGCCCTGTGGTATTACCCAATCGTTTACTTTAAACATAATCTTAGTCTTATCTTTAATTGCAGTGTAAATATAATAAAAAAGATTGACATAAAAAAATGCTGGGCCAACTTTTTTGACCCAGCATCAAAGTTTTTTAGAGAATGTTGACCTTAGTCACTTTCTCTGATTTGCCCATTGTGAGTTCTAGAAGCCCGTTCTCGAGTTTAGCATCGATCTGCTCAGCGTCAACTTCATCCGGTAGCTCGTAGACTTTCTTGAAAGACGTCTTAAAGTAAGTTGTGTCTTCTTTTGCAATTTCGGCTGCGATCGTTAGCGTGCGGCCTTCGACTTCTACCGAGACATCTTCTTTCGTGTAGCCTGGTAGAGCCAGCTCAACCAGCAAGTTAGAGTCTTTCTTAGTCACCTTTGGTGAACCATAGTTTAAGTTGAAGTTGTCTAGGACTTCGAATCCGTTCCATAGTAGGTCTTCAAAAATTGTTCTTCTCATTGTACTTAAGTTTTATTTTGTTAAAGTTAAGTGGGCGTTAACGCCCATACAACACTATATGTTCAAATAGTATACCAAACTAAAAAGTCACCACTTTTGTCATATTTTTATGCGCAGCAGTGACAACCTGTCATTTATACAGCTTCCCTCTCTACTTTAACGCCGTTGATATGTGTTAGGCCTACAGACTTCCAAGTAAACATCTTAGTGTACTTGTCAAGCAATTCCCATGCTTCTTTTTCATCAGTGGCTTCAACAGTACAGTCGTCGAAGTCGAAGTCATTGTAACCAGGTACGAAACGTACTCCTTGGAAATAGTACTTGTTCTTTTCTAAATTTGCCATAATATATTTAAGTGTTTATTAATTTTCTACTCTGTCATGAACGCTGATTGGTGAATCTGATGGGAAACGGCTATCTGACGTGTATATAAAGTTTCCGCCGGCCATTGAATGTTGACCTCTCTTATAGATCTCAACCGGAACTGCGTGTAAATGTTTCTTGCCCCAAAGCACTCGCTCAATTAAGATAAGTGAATCTTCTGCTAGTTTGTCGATAACCTCATTGTCAAGTTGATCGTAATAAAGGTCAAGCCTGTCATGTTTGCTGGTAAGACCCATGTTGGTGCAGTCACCAAGTACATTCTTGTAGACGTATGTCGATACTTTGTTCATCTTTGTTTAAGTTTTAATTACAGTACAAATATAAACAAAAAATCTGACACTGGAAAACTTTTTGGCAATTATTTTGCAGAAAAGTCAACTGGCTCAACGCCAATCTTATCTCCATTTCGAATAGTCTTTAGTAAGATTACTTCAATTGGGTTCTGTCGTTGATTAAACATTTTAGCTTGGTGCTTAATGATATTCAAGTGCTCCGGAGTATAACCACCGGCTAAGATTACAATCTTCTTAAGAGTTGGTATAATCTCGGTGTCGAACGGGTATCTCAGTAGTGACTTTGAAAGGTGCTCGTCGTCTAAGAAGTTTCCATTCTGAATTCCACTCTGACACTCGTAGATTGAGATTGGTTTACCATTCTCGTCGATCTCTACACCGTCTATTCGCCCAGCGTCCTCTATCGGCCATTCAGCGTCCATCTGTTCTAACTTCATGTCAGTTGCTTTACAAACTATGTTCATGAACCTCGGGCCGACTGTGGTCATCCTTTCATGTGCATTACTAAAGTTACTGCCTTCGAAGATGACTCCATTTTGATTTGAGCTTGAGCCTCTACCTTTAGCCGGCTTTTCAAGTTCAATCTCCATATCTAACATCCAGTCAACAAGTGACAAGAAAGCATCAACTGTTGGTGGCTTAATATCCACCCAGTTTTTTAGAACGTTTACAGCATCAGCTTCGAATAATTCTGCAACATAGGCACCAAGATGTTGAATATCTTCGGTTGAATTGCTGTAGCCGAGCCGCATTGTTGCGTCACCAATCTGCCATTCAACTTTAACGCCATTGATGTAAGTGTAAAGGTTGTTCTCACCGCGACTTAGATTAGCATCAAGACCACGGCTTTCTAATATCTCTGAGACATCTTCAATGTTGTCTCGCATAAATGTTACTACTTCTTGTTTTGTCATATTGCTCTTTAGTTACAGTACAAATATAAACAAAAAGATTGACACTAGAAAACTTTTATGAACTTTTTTGCAGTTATAAAACATTTACCCATGTGTTCCATCAATAATTGATATACCATGATGAATACCAGAAATTAAATCATCTTTTTCATAACCCAATTTATCATCATCTATGTACTCACCAATATTTAAACCAATATCATTCCCTAAGTCACTCAAATCCCCATTAAATTTAATATAAACATCTAATCCAATTTTTATAATGTTAGTATCAGAGTTTTTATGTAGTAACCTCTCACATAATTTATTAAAGTCGTCATTATTCAAGAAATGATAATTCCCTTTAAACATAACACTATTTATGTTTGTATTTATTTTTTCAATTTTATTTTTCATATTTTTATTTTAAAACGTTTTATAACAATGTATATGATTAACTTCACTTTGTTAGAAAGGAGCGCCATCTACAATCCCCATGCCAGCAAAACGTAGCATTAGATTTGCAGTCGCTTCAATATCCTTCTCACAGTAGTCTTTAATACGTTCATTGTTACCACCTTCCCAGTAAGACTGGTTAACTTGATAGCCTGCCATATCATCTTTTGGTGTTGGAATATCAAGTACTTCTGCAATCAAGCCTAAGCGAGCCGAACCAGACCAATTACCGAACTTCCAAACTTCTTGCGTGTCGATTAAGCAGTTCTCCCATGGTTTTTGTTTATGTAGATGAAAACTACGAATGACCGGTACTCGGTGTACTAAAGCTCTCTTAATGATATAAGGTAGATCGAAGCCTTTTACGTTGTGGCCAACCCATTTCATATCTGGGTATTTTTGCATAATAGCTCCAGCAGTCTTCATAAAGTCTTTCATGATCTGAGCCTCGTCGTCGCCGTAGAATGATTTGGCACTAAAAGAGGTTGGCATGCCAGTCTCGTCAAACTTAATCTGACCAATTGAGATACAGACGATCTTACCCCATTCTGGAAAGAGGCCTGCCATGCGTGGCCACATTTCGTGATAGTCCTTAATCTCAGCAAGCTCTGTTCTGTTTTGCTCTTTTAAGTAAGTAGTCTTCTCTTTCCAATAGTCTTCGAGCCTTGGATTCTGATCAGCAAGCTCTTGAAATGTTTCGGTCTGTGTGGTGGTCTCAATATCGATGAAGACCATTTTCTTAAGTTCGTCTAACGTATACATGTAAATCCCTTTAAATAAAAAACGCCTAGTGTGAACTAGACGTTTATTATATGAGATTAATCATTCTTGTTTCTTAACCAGCGCCAGATGATGCCGATTAATGTGTTTGCTTTGTAGCGTTTACCTTTATGGTTTAATAGGTAGTTTTTCTTCTCTTTATTCATAATGTTAGTTTTATGCCCAACCTTCCCAATCGCGATATGATCTTAGATGTGTATAAGATTCATATGGTAGTGAAACTAACACATAGCCTCCGGAAATAGAGTATGGCAAGTTCTGCTCATTTAGCCAATACGGCGGAGCCTCGTCTATTCTCTCATTCAAGAAGTCGAACATTTCGTCAATTTGCATGTGGTGTACCCACACGTTTATGATTATACAGTTCATGTTAGCTTCTGCCATCTTATTCTTCGATTGAAAACCTCTTTGGGTCTGATTTTATTGTTTCTTTAATGTCTAAATCTATATACTCGTCTACTTTAGCCTCAGCTTCTTTACTCAGTGGCTTACCGTAGTAGTCTTCGTACAGCTTCTTGTAATACAAGCCCATTACACCAAATGGAACTCCTGGTTCGCTAGACATTTCAACGATCCAAGGTTTATCATCTTGATCTACCATCACATCCATGGTGTAAATATCAAGATCGGTGTGTTTGTCATAGAACTCTTTAAAAACACTAAGCCAGCTCTCAGGTACCGACTTCTGCTTTAAGACATAGTTGAACTTTAACTTGTCGTCAGCTGCTTTAGTCATGTTCTTAGTATCATCGTTTGCAGCCACTCTCTGCACCCACATGATAGGTTCTCCACGCCAAACAAAGATTCTATGCTCTTCTTTAATATCGATCTTCTCGTTAAAGACTGTAAACTTAGTTAGGTCAGCCCCTTCACAATCCTCAAGTTTATCGAACTTGACAATGCCCAGTCCAGAATATCTGTTGTCGGGCTTTGCAATGATCGGAAACTTAAGTTGATCTAGATCTTTCGGATCTGAAACAGTCTTCGGTACATAGTCTGAATCCTCGTGTAACTCGTGCCACTCCTTCTTAGAAGCTACTCCCATCTTAGCGTCATACTTATTGTAGATCAGCTTCTCGTCGTAGCCTGTTTTCGTTAGCCTTTCGGTGTGGATGTTACAGTAGTTCAAGACTGGACCTGAAACCGATTTCGGATCGTCATCTTTCGTAAAGATCTTAAAGTACTCTTTCACGTGATAACCTTCTAGATTGATATATCTATGGTCATGATTAGATTGCGCGACTGCACAAGTGATCTGCTTTAGCTCATCCTGTACTGCCTCTACAATAAAATCGTTATAAGTACTTACCTTCTTCATAGACTATATATCTACGAAGGAAAGACTTCGATTTTGCGTTCTTCTTCTACTAGATCGTCCCAAACACCAACGTAGCGAGTACCTCTGACAATATGGTTGTCAATCCAGTGATAGTTACCGCCTCTTGGCTTATTCATTAGTAGACCATGGTACTTAAAGCCGTGTTTTTCTAACCAAGCCTCAGTTACCACTCTATGTTCTTCAGTTCTGCTGGTAAAGAAGGTAATGATATGACCTTCATCATACCATTTGTTTAAGGTCTCTCTTGCGTCTGGATAAGGCAAGCATGTTGCCATTCTCGCAGGTTCTTCGTTCGGTACATCTTCTGTAATTGTACCATCAATGTCGATTAAGTAATTCTTTACCCATTCCGGTAGTATCGGGCTAGCGTTCTTGCCCAATTCGTCTTGTACTCTTTCTAAATTCATATATTATGGTTTTCTCATGAATGAAACTGTAATGTAACGGCGGCCATTATAAATTGGCCTTGCTCCGTGCAGGTGAGTCACCATACCTGGATGCAGAGTTGCCGTACCAACTCGATCTGGATTAGATAGTTTATTGTATTTCGGGAACCATGTACCACCGCCATCAAACTCGTCATTTAGTTTGACAACTACAGTTACATGACTAAAGTCATGGTGCAGTGAAAGGTGTGCTTGTCTATCTGGCGTATACCTTGCTAAGAAGCTTTCAGCTTCCATGTTTAGCCAGTCATCACCATGTAGATCCCAAATGTGAACGCAGAGTGGATAGACAAAATCTTTTAGAACTTGATCGTAGATCTTACCCATACCAATGTCTTGTAATAAGACATCATTTGTCGGATAGAACTCATGTCGATTCTCAGTCCAGTTATTCTTAGCCTCTGCCAATGCAATTACTTCAGTACAGAACTTCTCGGTGAAGAGCGGAAACTCGTAGATGTTGTCTCCTAAATCATCTAAGATCAGATCCCATTCTCTATGCGCAATAATTGGATTAATATACTTGTTGGTCCAAGCTGCCCAATCTCTAGCGTCCAAGATTTCAAAATAATCCAGAACTTGCTCTGTTGTAGATTCTGATGCCGGTCTATTCTGAACAACATAATTATCTTTCGTAGCAAAACTCTTTAATTTAGGTTTAAACATTTTTGCAACGTCTTTACGCGGATGCTTCATCTGCATCGCCATCAGATATTCGTCAGATGGTATTATATTAGCTTTGATCTTGTCGTTGACTAATTTCTTAGCGGCACTTAGTTTGATCAGATACGCATGTGAGTTGTAGTATTCTTTTGGTTTTACAAAGTTATCAAGGACAACTTCTTCATCTTTGTGAAATACATTACGGCCAAGTGGCATGAACTCCCATTCTGGTAGACCAGAAAGATCTAAGTTTGACAGAGAACCTGAAGCATTGAAGTCTTCTTCTAAGACTAACGCAGTCTCAACTCCGTCTTCAATCATCTTTTCCCAGACCATAATATGACTAATCATACAACCAGCCTCACCTGGTTTTACAGGTCTATTATACCATTTATTATCAGAGTCTTCTATAGCCCAATCTGAGTATGTGCTGTAGCCTTCGGGTAGATCTCCATACCTACCATCATATGCTTGTACAATCTCGTACTGTGTGCCTTCTGGTACGCCTAGTCGATTAAGTCTACCTAAGACGTCATCAACATGGTTGTTTGGTTCTAGATGTATTACGTAAATTTTGTCTATCATTGTAAGCTGCTTACACTTTATTTATTTCATTTATCTTTTCAGGCGTAAGTCTCTTTAAGAATTCAACAAAGAGCTTAATACAGTTCTTAACGTCTTTCTTGTGTGCCATTTCCACAGTGGTGTGCATATACTTAAGTGGAGTTGCTAAGATTGCAGTTGGTGTATTCTCCATAAAAAAGGCCATTGTGTCGTTACCATACGAGCCAACTGTTAATTGTATCGGTATCTTATTATCTAACGCTACCTCTCTTAACATATGGTTAATCTCTCTGTGATTCTGAGCTGTATATTCTAGACAAGGTCCTTCACCACCTTTATTATCACCATCTTTAGCCTTTTCAATCTTCGGTGTGTTCGTATTGTGGCAAACATCATGTACTAGTGCTAGATCTGCCTGTAACTCTTTAGCAATCTTCTTAGCGCCGTAGAGGCCAACCTCTTCTTGTACTGAGTTAACGACATAAAGATCATAAGGTAGATTAATACCTTCGTCTACGATTGTTCTAAGCACTTCTGCGATGATATAACCACCAATCTTATTGTCTAATGATCTGCCCACGTAGTAGTCTCCAATCTCTTCTAATTGCGTATCAAACGTGATGAGGTTACCAACTTCAACGCCAGCTTTCGTAACTGCCTTTTTATCTTTAAGACCAGTGTCTACCCAGAGTTCGTGTTGGTCGTAGCCCATTTCAGTATATGAATCTCTAGTGTGAATTGCCGGCCAGCCGAAAAGACCTCTGACTTTTGTTCCATTATGTGTGTGAATCATTACAGTCTTCGAAGGTGCAATCATATTATCACTGCCACCGTGGCGTTTAACTCGAATCATACCACTGTCTTCAATGTGTGTAATAATCCACGCAATCTCATCACAGTGAGCTTCAATAACCACCTTATGAGTATGTGTCTTGATAGGGTCTCCAGACTTAGCCTTATGTGTTAATATACCGTATGAAGTGCCATAAGCATCTTGCTTTAAGAAGTTAACGTAAGGCTTAATATAGTCTGTCCAGATCTGTTGGCCTTCAGTCTCTTGCGCAACCGGCGCAAAAGCATTTAGATAGTCGTATAAGAATTGTTTGTTTTTCTTCATCTTAAAAATTAGATTGATCTTCTTCGTTTCTGTATTTGTTATGGTATTCCATGATCTTGTCTCTAGCCTCTTCTGCAGTATCTACAATTCTAAATAGATCAAAGTCGGATTGGCTCATTCTGCCTTGTGCTGCAATTGTCTCTTGTAGCCAGTCAACAAGGCCGCTCCAATAATCTTTACCGACTAAGATAATCGGAAACTTAGGAGTATGGCCGGTCTGAGCTAGGGTTAAAGCTTCGAAGAGTTCGTCAAGAGTGCCTAATCCACCTGGGAATACAACAAAGCCTTGAGAGTACTTTAAGAACATTACCTTTCTAGTAAAGAAGTAACGACACTCGATGCCCGTTGTTACATACTTGTTCATGCCAGCTTCGAATGGTAACTCAATACCGATCCCGATTGAATGACCTGCAACTTCTTTAGCTCCATGGTTGGCAGCTTGCATAATACCAGGTCCTCCACCGGTAATTACACCGAAACCTTCACATGCGATCAGCTTACCGAATTCTTTGGCCTCTTCATACCACTTGGTTCCAGTCTTAGTTCTTGCGCTACCGAAGACCGAGATACATGGTCCCAGTTCATTAAAAATGTCGAAGCCTTTAGTGAACTCACCTTGGATCCTTAAGATTTGCCAGGCATCATCTGTCTTATTATGCTCCTTCATCGTTTATAGTTAAGTTGGTGAGTAATTGTTCGTAAGCATCTTGCGCACTCTCAACGTAGAATACGTCAACGCATTCAACGTTATATTTGTTATGAATAAACTGACCGAATCTCAGGTCATCTGTGTTTCTGCTGTTGCCGTTGTCCAGGCTCCAGGTTACATGCTCAAGGTTAAGTCTCTTAATCGTTAGTTCCATTGTCTTTAAAATTAAAAAGGTCCTAATGTTATATTAGGACCTTTCACTTTTGTTTATTAAAACTTAGTCTAGATATGCAATTTGTGTGTGTCGGTACGGGCGGTTATCTACATAACATATAATAACCATTCCGCCAGTAGTGAATTGTGTAAGTTCAACTTTAGAACCATTTGAAAAGAGCATCTTTAAACATACATTGCCTTCAGCATCATACATATACCACATTCCGTCTGGTTTACCATCTACATATGTGCCATTCTGGTGTAGAACACCATCCTCTCTAAACTCTTCGTATTTTAGGATAGGTCTATCAAATGAATCAAATCCTTCCAGGTGGTAGACTTTGTTTTCTACCTTTAGTGTTGGATTTTCAAATGTTAATTCATTCTGTGCAAAAGAACTAAAGTTAAACGCCAACACTAAGCCGAATAATAGTAATAACTTTTTCATATCTTAATGTTTTTGATTTACGGCAAGCTTGTACTTACCATATATTTATACATTAAGATAATAATTTGTTTACATTAAGGTAACATTAAAAGATCACTATAATATTGTAATAACATATTATGTCTTCTGGTAGACTGTAACATTACGTACTAACATTACATTCTCGTTTGGCTTAATTCCAGTATTGTGAACGCCGTTATTTATGATGATGAATTGTTCTCGCTTCTCGCCGTTATACCATTTTAAGACTTCTGGGTCAGTACATTCAAATACCATGTTACCATCATAATATATTCTGATAAAGTCTTTCTCCCACCAGCATGCATAATGTACAAATCTACTCGTAGCATTCCAAACTGGCACATCATAAGCTCCGTACATTGCTTTTGTTCCCTCTTCAACTACACCGTAATGTAGATTGGGTTGAATCTTAACAAAAGGTCTATTTATAAACAAGAATCGGTCTCTATAGTCTGAGCCATTTTTACTGTAAGCTTCAAATATGTCGATTTCAGGCGGCCAAGTGTGTTCACCAGTTAACCAGAATGCTGGCCAAAGTGAAACAGCTTTCGGTAACATAATCTCAGCCTCAAACCAACCGTATTGCCAGCTCTCTTTAGTAGTTACTAACCCAACTGCGTAAGGGATAGTAAATTGATCTGGCATCTCATCGTTCTTTCTCCAATCTGGCAGATCTGCTTTAACAACATCTAATCCTCGATGGCTCATCTCAAGAACTAACTTGTTATCTCGAGAAACGTAAGTCTCTTTACCTTCGGTATCATAATGTTGGTGTAAATATTTTGAGTGGAAATTACCCCAAGGCTGACTTAACCTCCATTTATTCTTGTCTATCTTATCAGAAAAGTCATCGTAGAATACTTTCTCATAGCCAGCTGGTCTAATCATACCTCGATCACCTTCTGGTTTAGTTAGATATGTCTTAAATGCATTCCAACGTAGAACATAGTTCTTAATCGTTTCTCTAATTGGGTGTTTAAATAGCTTCATACTCCTTATTTATTTCATCTAATTTGTCAGCAATAAGTTTTAGTGCATTTGAGTTCCAGCTACCCTTTAAACTCGGGTTAGGCCAGTAGTAAAAGTAACCATCAACGTCTCTGATCAATTCACCAATTGATTTGTTGTTGACTACAATCTCCTTTACGTGTGGTTCTATTTCTATTAGTTCTACTTGCATCCTACTGTTGTGTTAATCTCATCAAGGATGTCTACGCTATCCTTTCGAGGTGAATAAATTCTTGCCCAAAGAGAACTCATTTCATCTTTCGGATCTGGTTGACTAAGTGCCCATCTTCTAGCAAGTTCAAAGTCTTGAACAGTCCAAGTTAACCTTCCGCTAGGCTCCTTTACAAATAAGGCTCTTACTCTTCTAATAACATAATATATTACTCTCATAATCTTAATTGCTTAATGGTGCTTTAATTCTATCATGTGACTCATAATTTATTAAATGAAAATCATCTTTAGTCAGACCATTTACAATTGAGTCTAAATCTTGTCTCCAATAGTCTACATCTTTGCTAATAACAATACTCGGTAAATCAAAAGGCTCTCTTGGGATCTGCTTGCTCGCAGCATCCATATGATTAGAGTAGAGATGAGTATCTCCTAAACGACCGATCAGTTGGTCTGGAATCATATTGGTCATTTTACCAAAGATAGTTAACAAGAGTCCGTAACTTGCAATGTTGAAAGGTACGCCTAAGAAATAATCAGCTGAACGTTGGTTCCAGATCAGAGAGATCTTACGTTTTGGAAAGTTGAACTCATCCAGCTCTTTAGTGTAGATCTTATCAGCAAATGTAATATCTTTGCCTAGACCTTCACACAATCTTAGTCTTCTCTCGTCCTCTGACATTTCTGTGGTGTAGACTTGGAATCCATAGTGGCAAGGTGGAAGAACCATTTGGTCTAATTCACCTACATTCCAAGCGTTGACCATTAACCGTCTACTGTCTGGGTTTGTTTTAAGGTCGTTGATTAGATTTTGGATTTGGTCAATTCTTTTTGTCCCATTTGTATATTGAACCTCGCCACCAACTTTTAGATTCATTGGAATTAAAGTTTGAATTTCTAAATCTCTCCACTGCTTACCATAGATAGGACCTAAGTCTCCATACATCTCATTGAACTCATCATCTTCCATGATCTTCTGCTCAAACTCTTCCATTGTTAGTCGAGGAGGGTATGGTGCTGAAAACGGTGGGTACTCGGCATCAAAATCTTTATCATAGACTTTATAAGCATCTCCTGTCCAAATGTGACAGCCGTTCTCTAATAAGTACCTTAGATCAGTTCGACCTTGCAAGAACCACAGTAATTCAACTACCATAGTCTTAAATGCCATTTTCTTGGTAGTGAGTAGAGGGAAGCCAGTTCTCATGTCATGTCTGATCTCTGTAGCGAAAAGAGATCGAGTACCTGTGCCGGTTCGATCTTCTTTCTTTGTGCCCTTTCTGATAATTTTAGCCATTAAGGATTGGTAGTCTCTGTCCAGTTGGTTCTCCATTATTTTAGCTTGTCAGCAAATTTATAGTTTCTAGTGTATAAGTTTAAGTCTTCTTCTCTACTTTTGGTAATGATGATGCTATTGTACGCAAATGTTATAGTCTCAATACCTAAAGTGTTTTTAACTCCATTTATTTCTTGGTTAATTCCGTTGACCAGGCCTTTAAAATGTTCAACGATGTTGAGTGCTCCTACTTCAAAACCGTAGATCTCAACATCGTCGCGCCACCAAGTACATTCAATATCTTCTATAATATAGACTCCACCTGGTTTTAGATTCTCTTGAAAGAGCTTGTGGAATGTCTTAATCTGGTGTTCAGCAACATGACTACCGTCGTCAATAATAAACTCACAATCTTTAGGGCTAAGCTGACTGATCTTATCAATACCATCTGGTATGCTTTGATCTGCCTGGATAATTGTTAGCTTCTCGTTCGTAGACTCTTTGGGTAGAATATCAACACCCCACATTTTAGCTTTCGGAAAGTATTCATCCCAGAGTTTGAAAGAGCCCATCTGGTCTATGCCAATCTCAAGCATGTTGAACTCTTTGCCTCTAAGTCTTTCTAGAAAGAGTGGATAGAATCTATCATATCTGTGTCGCCATACCTTATCGGTCAATCCCTCACCGATCTCTCTAAAACTTCTTATAGCCATTCGTCGAACTTTTTAGTTGTCGTTTCCATCTTTACTTGAAGTGTTAATTGCCGGAGCTAAGATTAATGCCCAAAGAGGCGTAAGTGTGCCAGTCATCCAGACTGCGAATCCGATTAGGCCAAAGAAGCCTAGATAGATTAATGCTGCTGCTATATTTCTCATTGTTATTTTGATATGTTATCGAACTTTTTAGTTGTCGTTTCCATTAAAAAAAGCTTTCGTCAATTTCGTACTCGTATTCTTCACCTTCAACTCCCATATCAGTCGGTGAGTTCATTGTGCACAGATTAAATGCAACTGCTTCTGGGCTTTCTGCATCTTCTTCGTCACCGTAGAATGCGTATTCATCCCAACTCTCTGCTTCCTCGTTCCAAACATAGAACTCTGAAGACTTGTTACTTTCAAAGTATCTGTATTCTACTCGAGTGCCGTCAACTTCGATTACTCCTACATGTGTTGTTGACCATGAGACTTCATCAGCCTCTTCTAAAACTTTTACTTTATGCTTCTTCATTGTTATTTTGATATGTTACGTCTTCTAAACCAAGTTTTGGCACAAATCGTCGCCGCACTCACAAGTGCAAGACCACTAATAAAGAATATGCCTTCAAACTTTTCTGATGAAACTTCATAAGTTAAGAGTGTCCAGCCTAAGATATAGCCAAACCATAAAGCAACCCAGACTACGTCAGGTATACGTTTTGCTCTCTGCTCTAATTTCACCACTTTCTCGTCGTGAACCACTCTTGACAGAGCGTCTTGTAGGTCTTTACCATAAGCCGGGATCATTTCTGTAGTCCCGTCTGGATTTTGAATCTCAACCTCGTATTTCAACCAACCACCAAAGGTCTGGCTCTCTTTACGAAGTGATGCGTTGATAGCTCTTTTTTTCATTTATATTTGTTAATTAAATCTGCTGATTGTACCGGTACACCTCCGGCAGAACGACTCGTGCATTTCCAGCACAAGACTTTAACTGTGTTCTCGTCTACATTGTGGACTATCTCGTCGCAACCACCCGGCGGCGCATATTGGCCCCACTTGCTCTCGTCTGGATTTGAATTCATGCAGAGCAGGCTTTTCGCTTCCCTGTTCTTGCTGCCCCTTGTTTTAGATTTGCTCATCTTTACTTAGTTTATGGTTATATTTAGAAAACGCGTCTTGTTTCAACATTGTCTCTAAGTCTTAAAGGTCTAGGGGGAATTTAAAATTATTTGGAAATTTTACAACCAAGTCTCTTCTATATTCTATCTATCCCTCTTAATTCTGCGCGCCATAAACGGAAATTTTTGTACCAATACCAATAAGGCAACAGGCACTCATGGCCCTAAACTGGCCTCTGAATACTCTGAGTACATGGAGAGTACCAACGCGGGCCGACTTGGATCCGTCTCGGTCCTCTTAGAAACATAGTGGACTTTTTTAATAAAAGACTCTAAGATGAGAAGAGAATTAGAGAGTGCATACTTAAACCTGATAGAACCCACAAACTTTATTCAGACCTTCAGTACTGAGAAGGAGTTTATTGACTGGTTACTCTTAGGCTCTAGAGAAGACATTGAATGTTGTCTTCAAGCCTTTGAGGAAGCTGAAGAGTATAGATGGTGTTCTGTAATACAGAGAGTCCTGAGAGAACTCTGACTGAACCAGAACGCCCGCGCCCGCCTTTCTAGGCCCCTACAATTTTTTTACTGGCCCTTCTGGGTTCCACGGTGGGACTCTGACCCCCAGAGCATTCTAAGGCTACTGCAAGGCAGATGGTGTAGATTACTCTGAGAATACTGAGGACTCTGAAGTTACTGAGTACTCTGAGTACTTTGAGGACCCGTGCGCGCTCGGCTACTGCGAGTTGCAGGCTGGGCAACTCGAGTCGGCCCTTCTGGGCTCAGTCTGGAATACTCTATTTGGTAATTTCTCTGCGCGGGGCATGAAGGCCTCTCTCCCGGGGCCCCAATTTTTTGGGCTTGGGTGACATGTTCTCTCTGTGTAAATCTCTCCGGGGTATACTCTTAAGTACTCTAAGTTGCTCGCGGGGCCTGGTGGCCTTTCCGGGGCCCGTCATAATGCGCGCGCTTTGGTGACTCTTTTTTTGAGGCATGCCTATTATTACCTACTGTTCTTTCCTGTGGGTAATCCGGCGAACTCGCCCCAGGATCCCCTAAACTTTGAGAGTCCCAGAGTCTCCAGGCTAACCCTTCTCCTCCTCTCTCGCTGCTCAAGGTCCTATGCAAGCCCTGGGCCTTTGTTTCACTCTCAGGCTAATTCGGCTTACTGGTAGTGGCGCTCCCAGTAGCCTAAGGTGTCGAATTCCGAGTTCTCGTTGTCTAGATACCTGTAGCCTTTATAGGCGTTAGCCTGCATTAGGCTCCATTCAAGCATACTGGCTATACCGGCCTTGAAGTCTTTAGTGATTCTATCGTTGACTGGTGCTGCTAAGAGCTGATTGGCTCTCTCTTTTAACTGAGCTACTGTAAGTGTCTTCTTCTCTTTTGCCATATAAGCGTTTATTTAAGTGTGGATGTTAGTTATATTGGCCTTGGGCGCGCCGGTTGCTTAGGCGGCCACTGGTTGGCTCTCTGGATCGTTCATTACGTAGGCCATGCTTGCCCAGGTCTTACTGTTAACTGCCTTGTACTGCTGTTGGCTGTAGAGCTCGGTGTTGTACCACATGCTGTTGATTGTGCCTACTGTTAAGCTTGCTAGGATCGCCTTGTCGATTAGTTTAATCTTCTTGCCGACACGCGCGAAAACGGTTAGGTAGTAGTCGCCGCCTTCTGGGCAGAATTCCACGGTCTGTAGAGCGCCTTTCTTATATGCTCTTAATAAGCCTTCTGGGAATTCCATGTATCTTGGGTTATCGAAGTCAAATGCATCTGATACTGTGAAGAAGCCAGCACGTGTTTTCGTGATAAATCTGAATTTGCCGGCTGAATAGTCCTTTAAGTAGTCTACTGTGTGGATGCCGGTTACGTTGATGATCTCTTTCATAATGATTAACTTTTAATTACAGTACTAATATAAACAAAAAGATTGACATATGAAAATCCTGTGGCAACTATTTTGCAATTATTTTGCCTACTAGCTGACTATGCTACTACCCTATGTGGAGATTGATGCTCTGGAGCGCGCGTTACTATGGGCGCATCGTGGACATGTTTACACACCTCGTTATATTATAGTGGCTTTTTAATCGGTGTTTCACAACAAATCTGCAAAAAAGTTGCCAAAAAGTTTTCTAGTGTCAATCTTTTTGTTTATATTTGTACTGTAATTAAAACTTAAACACATTATGACAAATCAAAAAAGAAACTACGAGAACGGGTATTTAAACAAGATCGCTTACCACATGGCCTGTGATAACCACGAATCTGTGGAACACTTTACTGAGCGTCAAATTGCTCGTTACGGTCACTTAACTGCCGAGAACATGGCATGGTTAACCCGAGAGGTTGCAAGTATCAAACGCATTTGGGCTGCTGAAGCTCGAGAGTTTAATGCCCATATCGGCTAAATTGTTAATAACTTTGTGGCACTAGATTTTCTAGTGTCACTTTTTTTGTTTATATTAGTACTGTAATTAAAAGATAACACACATGAAAAAGCAAATTGGCATCTACACCTTCGAATTGGCAAACGACACTGTCTACATTCGTGAAACTGCAACCAAAGAGTTGTTAAAAGCAAAAACCTTTAGAGCCCATGAAGCGGTTGACAAGTTCACTGCTATCTGTAAACACTGGGAGGCTAAGTTTAAGCAACCAGCCTTCTAATCCTGGGCAAGCTGAGGGTCTGAGAATGGTCCTCGGAGCTTAGCGGCTCCACAGGGGTTCGCTTCCTCTTTTTTTGGGAGCGCAGAGGGTATACTCTGCTATGCATTTATTTTTTTTTGGTCTGCGCGCGACTGTGCGGCGGCCACTAGGACAACCGCGTGGCCAACTAGTGGCATTCTAGGCCAAGCTAGCATACTAAATTATGCGCGCATAGTCCGATTCTGCCACTCTGGGACGTCCAGAATGGTCCGCGGACGTCCCTGAGGCCCTCCGGTGGCCAAAATGTCAAAAAAATGGCAAAAAAAGACAAAATAGTTGCCAAAAAGTTTTTCTATGTCAATCTTTTTGTTTATATTTACACTGTAATTAAAAACATACACATCATATGAAAAGCACAGTCCTAGTCCACACACAGTATCACGAGAATTATAACGTTGGCCCAGAAGGTTTCGGAGCCACTCCACACTGGAAGCCAAAAGGTGGTCACACCTTCTCAATTGAGATGGATGTAGACATACTAATGTATGCACCTAACGTTGAGCAGATCTTCGCTCAGCTGGTAGAACGCCAGAGCACAATTGCGGAAAAGTTCGAATACATATCCCACGAGATTCAGTGGCAAGAGCCAACCGTGTTGGGCACTGAAGAGGATTTCTTATCTTGCATGCACAGCCTTGAAACAGTCTAATAAAATCACATATAATATTTAAATAAATCGTAAGTTATGCCACAAGTACAAACATTATCAAATACAGTAATCCAAAGCCGAAAAGCTGAAACCCTTAACGCTCAAGCACTCCGTAAGACTATTGCGGTTCGTGAGCTTGAGATTGTAAACGATACTACAGTAGCTTATAATGGTCACCGTCTAGAGATGACCAAAGAAGCCTTCAAGCAGCTTATCAGTATGGTAGGTATGTCACAAGCCTTTGCTAAGAAGTTCGAAAAGCTCTTCGATGCAGAAGTTAAAGCCAAGTTCATTAACCAGATGAAGAATGCGATGGCCAGTCAGATGAATGAGATCACTATGATTGTCTCTCCTACTACTAAGAAGGTTGTTGGTTTTACTAAGCGCGCAACTGATCTAGTATCAAACGAACGTTTTATCGGCCTAGCTGATCAGATCATCGATCAACACGGCTTCGAAGTCTCTAACTGGGGCGTCGATCCCAATAAAGGTCTTGTAACCATTAACGCATTTAACCCAAAAGCTGAATTCTCAGTAGCTGGTCTTAATGATGAGGTTTTCAACGCCGGTCTTACACTACGTAACTCTCCTGGTAAAGGAATTGAAGTTATGCCTTACGTAAATCGTATGTGGTGTACTAATGGTCTAACAACACCTTTAGCAGCAGAGTCTTACCAGTTGGCTGATCTTACTCAGCCTAGCATGGAGAAGTTCTTCCAGCATATGGCGGAACTACGTAAGAATGGCTTCCAGCCTCAAGGCTTCCAGAGCTTGATTAAACGAGCTAACGAGACTAGTGCAAGTATGTACGAATTAAAGAGAGCACATACCATGGCTAAGCGCTATGTAGGTGATGCAGCTGATAACTGGGTTCCTCTTAACGAGAACATGTCAGCTTACCGTACTGGTGGTATTGAGATTGATAACTTCGATTCTGACCAACTAAAGAACGCTCGTTCGAACCAGTCTATCTGGAGTTTAACGAACGGTCTAACACACATTGCCACTCACGCACCAGAGCGTCTTGCATTTAATATGGGCGACAAGGAGTCTACGCAACTAATGGTTGATGCTGGTTCAATGCTTGGCAAGAAGTGGGATCTTGGTTCACAAGTTGCTAACCCATGGAAAACTAACGAGATTGATCAGAAGGCACAAGTTGGCCTTTGGTTGAACTAGGCTAACCCAACCAACCAACCCAACCAACCTAATACAAAGACTGACCTCACGGTCAGTCTTTTTTTTGCAAAATAATTGCCAAAAAGTTTTTCTATGTCAAATATTTTGTTTATATTAGTACTGTAATTAAAAGCTAATGCACATGAAAGTTAAAACATCCATCAACATCTTAAACCTCATCGGCGCCATCACTGCCGGATTGGTTACCTTTTCTATTTTCAACGGTACTGCTCAAGAAGTAGTTCACTTCGCAGATCCACTTAACGAGATGGCTTGTGCATTCATGAGCACTATGTTGACTATTTGCCTGGCAGCCCTTAGTTTCGAGAAGATCAAATAATTTGCAAAATAGTTGCCAAAAAGTTTTTTACTCTCAACTATTTTGTTTATATTTACACTGTAATTAAAAGCATACATCACATGACAAAAGGATTTTACACACTATCACAAGCGGGCGATAACATCATTGCCACATCAACTAACTCATCAGAAACCGTTACGATCAAGCCTGATCATGCTAAGTTCAGCAAGATAGAAGCTTATATGGCTGACGGCAAGCTCTTGTCTGTAACGGCCAAGGGTACATTCAGTGGCCGTAAGGACTACGAAGGTTTCTATAAGTCTGTTGACACTGCTAAGGCTCCGGTTAAGGTAAAGCTTACCAAGCTGGATGACCTCAGTTTCAGTGAAGACCTCTTTAAGCCCATGGCAACTGGTACGCCGGTCGATAAGTTTATGTCGAACGACGGTGGTTTCATGCCGGGCTCTAATATTATGGCAGCAGGTGCACCGGGCGTCGGTAAGACCACCGTGCTACTTGAACTGCTCTACAAGGTACAGCAGTCTAATCCGGCCAAGAAGGTACTCTTCATCTCTGCCGAGATGAACCAACTAGACATGGCCAGATACCTTAAGCGTTTCCCACACTGGGGCCAACTGCCTATTCTCTTCTTAAGTGACTATGTAGACGCTAACCCACAGGCAGTGATCGAACAGACCTTAAAACAAGGCTGGGACCTAGTCTTAACCGACTCTTATACTGAGGTTAACGACACGGTCAAAGAGGAATGCGGCCTTACTCGCGGTAAGACTGAGAAGTGGTTCTTGGACCTGATGATCGCACAGAATAAGGGTCAGAATAAACTCAAGAAGTACACGACCTTTATCACCATACTCCAGTTATCTAAAGGTGGTACCTTCGTGGGAAGTAACAAGCTCAAGCACATGACGACGGCCATGATGCACCTGGACTGGAAAGGTGGCGAGAACAGTGCCGAACGCTATATGGAATTCAGTAAGAACAGACTGGGTCAGGTTGGCCAGAAGATGTACTTCAGTTTCGAGAACGGCGTACACTTCGACGAGCAGCGTTACACTCGTGATCTACTTAACGAGCAGCTCATTCTCGAAGAGCGTGAGAAGCTCAAGACTGAAGAAGACGCATTCGATAAGCTCTTCGGTAGTCTGCCCTCTGAGGCTGAGACTGCTGAGGCTGTTGAGGCTGTATCAGAATAAAGATTATGGCCCGCCGGTAGGGCTCGTGAAATACGCCGGCATACTTTTAATTACGTGGGACCTGGGTGTGATGGCCTGGGTCCCTTTTTTTGTTTGCTAGGGGCCCTGGAGCAGTGTGTGGTGTGTGCGTGTGCATGCCCTTGTTTGACCGGGCCTTCTTAACTTATAGAGCCTTTTGAACGAGCGCTATATATTGCCCTTACGTGTGCGTGTGTGTTGGAGGCCTTACGGGCTTACAATCTGGGCTTAGCCTTCCTATAAGGTTTTACGTACTGAGAGCTGGACTGGGGCCTGACTGGTAGTTTGGAATAAACATTCAAGCTGTAGTGTCTTGGGCTGATCTAACCAGAAGGTGGCATAGAGACTGGTTGGTGTTTGATAGTACCCTCTTCTTGGTACTGGGCCTAACATCCAGAAGGGTGCAATACCTATTCTAATTCTATCAGTAGCTTGGTATTCTATCTGTGCTAATCTAACTCTTACTTGCCAGTCTGTTGTGTATGTAGTGTCTTTGCCTTTCTCTTTAACTGTATAGGTAAGTTGTTTGAACGGGTTTAAGATTTCTATACGTGGACCAAAGAAGAATTTATTGTACTGGAATTCCTTTTCTATACTAACTGATAATGAGTTGTATTGTGATACGTTGATTGCTAGTTCTACGTTATACCTTTCCTTCTCTATTGGTATTGTTCTGTTTGTTGTATCTGTTGGGTTTATTGTGTCTTGTTGCGCCGCGGCCGAGAAGATTGAGCAGAAGTAGAAGAGTGAATAGAGTAACCATTTCATAGCTGGATAATTTATTTATATTATCTATTGTGGGCGCGCCGCCGGATAGGGGCATCTGGTGTGAGATTAAGGTAAGGAATGTAGGCTGAGCCAGCGTTCGGCCTGAGTTCTGGCCTGCACTTCCCAAGGCCTTGAAGAGTACTCTGAATTCCAGTCAATGGGTTCGCCGTGCCAGTACCACTGCTGGCCTTGCTGGACAAGCTCTCCTCTAACCATTTGTTTAGCGTGAATCAGCTCATGCTGGATCGTCAGTCTTGGGTGTGGTGTAGTAACGTTAATCAAGATCAGTATAGTTCTCTCTGCTGGCTGATAGGTAACTCCGTAGACTGTAGGCCAGAGTAGTGTCTCTTGAATAATGATCTGCCACTGTCTGTGTGGTAGACTAGGATGAATAGAATCTCTAATGTATTCTTCGTGCAGTGCCTCTAGCTGTATTGGTGTGTAGTTTGGACTGGATAGTGCTGGTTGTTCTTGCTCTCTGTTTAAGCTAAATAGAATCGCTAGTATTGTGATTATAACAGAGAGCTGCTTCATACTTTATAGTCCGAATCTGTATTTTTAAACTATAAAGCAGTGTTGCTCGTTGAGTGGTATTTGCTCTAACTCTTCAGCTAGATACATCTCGTTAGTCTTCTCTCTGCGTTCTGAAGCGTAGTTTGCAGCCTTCCAGTATTTCTCGAGGCCTGCAATCTGACCTTTCTCTTCACGCCAAGCATCATAGAGCTTAAGCACTTGCATACAAGGTACCGTATGGCCAAACTCTTTCTTACCATTCTTAGTTGTGTAGTATGGAAAGCCTAGATTAGCTCTTCTTGCGTCTGGGTATAGGTCTTCAATCTTAAAGCCAGGAATCTGATCAAACTGCTCTTTTGTAATGTCGATGATTCGACCGTTAGTCTTGTGCTGTACGAACCAGTGAGTAGTTGTGCCTTTAGTGCCTTTATAGTCGAAGTTAATCTTCTTGATCAATTTTAGATCCCAGTCTGAGTCGTAACCACCAAGTGCATAGAAGACAAACTGGCTACAAGGATAACAGTAACCATAAGGAAAGTCTACCTTCATGCCTTTATCGGATAACTTTTTAGTCTGTTTGCTGTGATCGACTGTATCTGCTGAGCTGATCTGACCGCTGCGGTGAGCTTTAAAAAGATCTGTGTTCTTCTTGAAGAAGGTTAGGTATTTAGTGTAGCCTGAATTATTAAATTTCAGTTCTACTTCTTTCTCTTCTGCTTCGTTGATAAAGTCTACGTACTTCTCTATTCTTTGCATGCTGCTTTAGTATTCTGTTTTATTATCTATCCTGATGATTTTTAGTGCTTTTCCGCGCCGGCAAAAGTTTAGTTCTGGGCAACGTAAACGTTAAAGGTATATGATATATCTCTGGGCAAAAGAAAATGCCACAGAAGTCGCCTGATGGCCTCCTGTGGCATGTTTAGAGTCTATCTACTAGTTATTAATTATCCACCAGCTATGTCCTCAAATACCAAAGTTACAGTGTAACCTTGTGGTGGCTCTCCTTCAACTCCAACTAATTCTATATAGAGGATCGAACCTCCAATATTTGCAGCTGTAGTGAGAGCCGTTGTATATTGCTGTTGAGGCGGGTGTTGATATGAATGTATCAGCGTCGCGGTGTAGTTGGCCTCAGAGAAAACGTTAAAATCAAAAGGAACACCTCCGTCTGAAGCTCCATATGAAACTTCAAGCCCAGTCAATTCTTTAACATTAAAGTATGCAGATGGAATCTGAATAAACTTCTCTTGTATGTTAGTAGTTGAAAGAGGAGTATTATAGTCAACCGCATGATAAGTTAAGTATGTTGGTCCACCAGAACCTCCTGCTCCAGATGTTCCTGAAGAACCAGATGTACCGCTAATACCAGATGAACCCGAAGTTCCGTCCGCACCAGTTACAACCTCAGCTACGTTGTGGATATTAACATAGACTGAACCTGCGTCTGGAATTCCAGAACCAGCAATGTATTCTAATTGTGTATTAGCGTTATCACTCTGCCAGTAAATTTCAATATAGTCGTTAGCTGCAGCTGATTGGCCGGTAAACCCGAAAGTAAGTACGCCTTGGTTTGGTTGACCACTGCTCTTTCTTGGTTGAATGGTCATAGAATGGCCACTGTTCGGATAGTCTGTACCATTAAACCTCAACCAAGCTTGTACTTCTGCTTCTGCGTTACCTGCGTTTGTGATCTGCAAGGTTACGCGCATATCATAAACACCTGCATTAGCGATTACAATTCTATTTTGTGAATTTAGTGATATACCGTTACTGATTGTTGTGTTAGCTATCTCAACAACCTGTGGTGTGTTTACTACCAAAACCGGCTGGTCTGTCAGATCATAGAAAGATCCATAGTAACCGTTTGATGCAATACCGTTTGTTCCAGATGAACCGCTTGTTCCAGATGAACCGCTTGTTCCTGATGAACCGCTTGTTCCGCTTGTTCCAGATGAACCGCTTGTTCCAGATGAACCGCTTGTTCCGCTTGTTCCAGATGAACCGCTCGTTCCTGATGAACCGCT